>Ga0194125_10000203_pt1 | contig 93581 bp, 73 predicted proteins | sample TA2KigC250mmetaG_FD_148626 | JGI IMG/M metagenome (GOLD analysis project Ga0194125, IMG submission 148626) | Freshwater microbial communities from Lake Tanganyika, Tanzania - TA2015034 Kigoma Deep Cast 250m | ecosystem: Environmental > Aquatic > Freshwater > Lake | place: Tanzania: Lake...
CGAATCCCGCTCGCAGCTTGGTCAAAGCCGTCAAGACGATACGTCGTCATGCCATGCAGGTTGCTTGTGCTGTTGCCAGTGGGGAGTTGCATCAGTTGCTTGAAGTGTGCCAGATTATTGCCTCCTGTTTAGCCACAGGCTGCCGGATGAACAACCGAAAAAAGGAACCAACTACCTATCAACTCCTATTAGCATTGGAAGAAAACCCTTAACTTAATGCGTATGGGGGGTTGTTACCTTTGATGCCCATGTGTATCAACTTAAGGAATTTTTCGTGCAATTTATGCGTTCCAAACGCCTTGAACTGAAGTTCAAGGCTAAGAAGCTAAAGTCCACTCCAAGTGGACTAAACCGGTTCCCAGTCGTCTTTGAGACGACTTGAGCGTCTTAGCCTGTGAATTGATTCACAGGCTTAAGTTGATGCGTATGGGGGTTGTTACCTTTGATGCCTGATGCGTGAAACGTGATGAGTGAATTTACATCTATCACGTTTCACGTCCCCCTTACCAAAGGGGGCAGGGGGTTGTCTGTCAACTAATTTTGAGGAAATTTGAAACATGCCGATTATGGCATTGCCGTTTGCCCATTTGTAACTTTGCAAATTTCATTGGAGAGTCTTATGAATAAACTTAAGCTGGCGATTATAGGTCTTGGCAATATCGCCTCCAAACATCTACCGGTATTAGCGCAGTTCGATGATGTGGAACTTGTTGCCTTTTGTGATACTAATGAGGCGCGGCTACATTCTGTCGCGGCCCAATACGGTGTAAAACAAACATTCGTCGATTGTAAGCACATACTGGCTGAAGTTGAGGTGGATGCGGTATTCTCCTTCGTTAATGTTTTAAATACATTCAGTGTGGTGACAGCCTGCCTTGAGGCGGGACGACACACATTCCTGGAAAAGCCGCCTGGGATTTCCAGCGCAGAAACGCGTCAATTAGCAGATTTAGCGGACGAACACGGTTGCCTGACAATGGTTGGTGTGAATCGCCGTTTCTACTCATCAGTTAAAGAAGCTCAACAAGCCATCGCTGCCGCCGGACCGCTGGTATCCATCGTACTGGACGCGCCAGAGAATTTAGCGCGCGTCCGGGCGCTGAAGTTTCATCCACAAGAGGTAATCCAGCATTGGATATTTGCCAACGGCATTCACGGCATAGACCTGTTACGCTACATCGGCGGCGAAATCCTTCAGGTGCAGACTGTAAACCGTCAGTGGTTCGATGAGCAGCCTGACAGTTTCGGGGCATTAGTGGAGTTCAAAAGCGGCGCCATTGGGCATTACATCTCCGACTGGACATCGCCAGGCGGGTGGCGGATGGAACTACGCGGGCGAGATATAAAAATATTGCTTGAACCATTAGAACAGTCTCAGTTAATCCAGCGGGACGGAACGACGAAGCCTTTGCCCATAGATGATATTGACCTAAAATTCAAAGCAGGGTTCTACGCTCAAGACCGCTATTTTTTGGATTGCGTCCGTCAAAAACGTTCCCCCGAATTTCCTGCATTGACATTGAGGGATGCTGTTGAGACCATGAAGCTTATCGAAGCAATTACTGGGGTTGTAATAAACCCGTTTTCTCTGAGAAAACGGGTTTTTAGCGGATGAACGTTGACATGATAGAAGAAACATGCTAAACTTTAGGTTGATGGCAATTTTAAGTAATTCTTAGTGTTTCTTTTGTCCAACTCTGCATAAAAGTAAGTTTAAGAAAAGATCTTACACTTTTCAGATTGCAGTTTTCAGACAAATTGCAGATTGTTCAATCTTCAATCTTCACTTTTCAATTTACTAAAGAGGAGGTGTTTTGGAATGAAAGTTCTATTTACAATTTGCATCGGCCTGCTTCTGGTGACCTTTCCCGCGTGGGGATTGTTTTACGATTTTGAAACCAAAGCCCAATTGAACGAGTGGGAGGTTATAAGCGGCGATTGGAAGATTGAAAGCGGTGTCCTCAAAGGAGAAAAGGTACTACCTGCTCCCGGGTTCGACCACGGCCCAGGCATCGTCTTCGGCGAAGATTCCTGGACGGATTATGTCTTCGAGTTAAAGATGAAAATGGAAAAAGAGAAACTTGGTGGCCCAATCATCAGGTACATTGACCTAAAGAACTGGTACTGGTTTGAAGCCTGGAGGAATCAATTTTACCTCCGCCCCCATGTGAACGGAGAAGACCAGGCTCTTGACCCAATCCCGGACGCTATGTGGGATAGAGGGAAAGAATTCCAGGACGGCCAGTGGCACACCTACAAAATTGAGGCCAAAGGGGAGGATATCACCGTTTGGTTCGACGGCGAAAAAGTGCTTGATTTCACCTATAACAAACTCAACTGGGGACGTCCCGCTCACCCTGTCAAGGAAGGGCTTTTGCATGGGAAAGTCGGTTTAATGACCTGGACAGGTGATATGGGCTTGGCTTCTTTCGATGATGTCAGCATTGAGGGACCTGGAATCCCCGGCTCAAAAGTGGAGCCTAACGGATGTCTCAGCACCACATGGGGTGCAATTAAGCGCGCCTGGTAACCAACCTTTTCTTCCAAACTTTTCTTTTAAAAAGAAAAGTTTGATCAAAAGAAACACTATGGAATAAAGAATAGAAAAGTTCCATCATAAGAAATAATTGGAATAAAAAGTAATTTGTGTTTTGTTTGGGGGCAAAAGGGAGTAAAGGGTAATTGAGTAACCTGGTAAAGGGGCAAGAGGAAATTTCCATTTTTCCAAATTACCCTTTTACCCTTTACCCCTCAACGCCAAAGGAGGCAAATCTATGAATGCTACTGATTTCAATAATTCCTATATGACATGGTCTGTTCCACATAACCCCAACGACAAGCGAATCCCAGGGCATAAACCTTGGGGTAATAGCGCCCGCATCTTAATTGATGCTCGTTGTGAACTTATCAATGAAAAATCTGGTGCTAACGAAGAGTTCTTCCTGATAGTTCCTTGCCGAACTGAATGGATGTACCAGGAGGAGAATCTCTTCCAGATTCCTTCCCGAGAGTACCGCGGGATTTGGTCGCGCACCAGACATATAAGCATGGGCAAAGGCATAATTTATGAAGGCGAGCAGAAGAAATCCGCTCCCACGAAGGGTACTTTCACCAGCCTGCATTTCACCGTGCGTTCTTTTCCTTCAGTAACGGTCCTCCAGACCAACGAAGCGGTCGTCGCAGCGACGATGAAAGAATTGCCTTTGGTTGCACAGACCGAGATTTGGGATGAACAGCGCCAAATGCGGGCGATAATCGAATACCCGGTGAAGACGATGAATTTCCATCCGGAACGGAAGCGGTTCCAGGTTGATACAGGCCCGCTTCTATTGCCGGACTTTACTTCGGACGCCGAAGAAATGATTGAATGGTTCGATTTAGCGCACGTCGTCTACAATACCTTTGATAGGGCTGAGTTTATCATCCGCCAGCCTACGCCGGTGTTCAAAAACGGTCAGGAAGTCTGTTCGGTGATCCACTACTCCGGCATCAAAGTCCATGAAGCTAAAAACACTATTCTATGCGCTGGGAGTTTATTGTAGACTTCCGAAGTCTCCAGGACTTCGGAAGTCTGGATATAGGATTACATCATAAAATTGGAGGGAAAAATGAAATCGTCGTTGAAAAATTTTCAACTTTTGATAATCGCAGTTCTCGTGTTACTGGTCACAAACTTTGTCAGTGGACACCAAATAGGCGACAAGGTGACTTGTTTCAAAGCGCCGGCGCCACCGACAATTGATGGTAAATTAAATGAATGGCATGCCCAAACCAGCATCACTGGATATCTTACGCCAGATAGCGATAATGTTAAAGGTGGGGGTTGGGGCACGACGCCGCCGAAAGATGCCGATGATTCCAGTTTTGAAATATTCGCTATGTGGGATGAGAATAATTTTTATCTCGCCGGCGAAATTGTAGATAACAGTGTTCTACTGGACAACAACCCTGAAGCCGCCCCCTGGCGTTCTGCGGTTGATAACATAGAGGTCTACGGCGACCCAATGAATGTCGGCGGCGGCAGCAGAGGCGTCGGCCTGGGCCTTGGAATCGCTAACGGAAAAGTTCCGACCGTTTTTCAATCGGACCCGATGGAACGTGAAGCGCTTGATTATGATGCGATGGTGGACGTTCCCAAAACATCGCTTCGAGTAGGTAAAACTGGGTGGATTTTGGAAGCGCGGCTTGGGAAAAAAGCGTTTGACCCTTCAGGAATCAAGCTTGAACCCAATCATATTTTCGGCGTTTTGTTCATCATTGATGACCACGATAAAAATGGCGAACAGCATCGGTTGTTATGCCCGGCTAACGCTACTACCGCCCTCAGCAATGCCGAGACATTTAAACTGGTGTTCTCCGCGCAACTTGCCCCCAGAAGCGCCGCCGTCTTTTTTCAAAACAACCTGACTATCACTTGGGGGCAAATAAAAGTTGCTGACTAATACTAACCTAATACACGAGGGCGTAAATCCGACTACCCTTTGTACCCTGGTGTCTGGTGCCTTTGGATTGTTGATTGTCGATTGTCGATTGATGATTAAAACTTTCCTTCAATCGACACTCATCACTCATCAATCCTTAGACACCAGACAATGGTATCTCAACTTAAGCCCGCGTGTAGTAGTGGTCAATTTGCTAAATTCGTATAGGTTTTTTGGAACCAAGATTGTGGGGCAGGGCGGTTTACGAAGTGAACACGAATGTCTGCCCCACAACTTACACATAGAAATCTACCAATGTGTTATTATCTTCATTTCCAGGCAAACCCAGCTCCTTCAGGAATTTCCACTGTGTTTACGAAGTAAACCAGTCCTCACCAGTGCCAACAGGGAACACCTTTAGCTTTCCCAAGGCAATCCCACAAAGCCATATCAATGGCCGCGACGCCAAACATCGTAAGTCCGAATGAGCCATGATATTCAGTTTCTCGCAGCATTGCTTCGTGTGTTCCCCTCACCAATGCCACATCTGTCCCGAGCACCAATGGCTTAAGTTCATGTTCAATGATAGCTGCTAAAGCATCAGGCGCGCCCGATACGCGGCCGAAGCCGACCTCCCCGACACCGGATACTTCCTCATCGGTGTGAACGATAACCTGCACCGAACCAGAACCCGGCAAGCTCTGTAGGGCATCTCTGATGGGGTTTGGATTTGGCTCGCGACGATGCGCGATAACTTCAATTTTGGTAACTTTCATAATTATCCCTCCTCTGCGTTCTCCGCTCCTCCTCTGCGAACTCTGCGGTTAAAAGAGGATTAGACGCTAACTGAAAAAGTCGTATACCTAACAAGATTTTGTATATCGTAGATTCCTATCTCGTGTGCTATTCAACGATGTATCTCTTCGCCGCCTCTTCATCTAATTCTACGCCTAAGCCTGGCGATTGCGGCACGATGGCGTATCCAGCTTCGAATTGGATTGGTTCTACGATTAGGTCATCTGCGCGCAGGAAATTGCCGATTATATCGCTTGCCATGGTGCAACCTTTCGCTGCCGCGCAGGCATGGACATAGGACATATCCATGATGCCCAAATCCACTCCAGAACCATGCCATACAGGTAGCCCCGCGGCTTCAGCGATGGTTACCAGTCTCACAAATCCGACCATGTTTCCGCCTAAGTTGAGACAATCTACGCAATCCTTCTGAATTGCTGCAATTACCTCTTTCGGACTTCCAAGATGCAAGGCAAGTGGAATTTTCATCTCGCGTTTCATGAAGACATACCACTCTAAATCCTGCTTGGGAACCGGGTCTTCGAATACTTCGATGTTATAACCTTCCAGTTCTCTGGCTAATTCAAGCGCAGCAGAAGGACGATAAAACCTGGTATTCGGGTCAATGGTAATTTTCATCTCCGGCGCGACTTCTGCGATGGCTTTTACACGTTCTACCATCGGGTCTTCCAGCGCGCATTTCATTTTAATCCCCTTGAACCCTTTGTCCCATCCTTCCTTCGCAGTCTTAGCTATATCTTCGGGCGTTTTACGCCCACACCAGTAATCTACTAAAACTTTGTCGCGGAAGGCGCCGCCCAGTAGTTTATGAACGGGCCAACCGATTGCTTTGCCAACAATATCGAATATAGCCATCTCGAATGCGCCATAAGCCGCACTATGCGCTATCGGCAATTCGCTAAGGTTCATCTGCATCGGGTCTTTACCTATTGCGCTGGCGATACATTGTTCTACCGCCTCCTTCGGAGTCCCTCGTCCTGTTTCGCCGATTCCACAGATACCTTCATCAGTATGCACTTTGACGACAAACTTGGGTACTTCGTCAAATCCTGGCGGGCCCCATTGTGGACTGTTGACTGTGCCATGTTTCATCGGTACTACGACTTTGTAACTATCAACCTTAGTTATTTTCATCGTTGTGTCCTCCTCTTGAGCAAACATTGTAGCCCAAATTTCTAATTTGGCATTTAAGCTGAAACCAACCCTTGAAAAGGTTCCGAACCTTTTCAAGGGTGGCAAGCGTGGGGGTCTCGTTTTCTCGTTTTCCCGTTTTCTCGTTTTCCGCCTTTATTCACTTGCCAACGAAATCCGTTTCTCGAAGACTTACGCGTAACTTCCCCTGAAACCAGGTGGTGACCCAGAGCTCGCCGGGTCTGCGTTCAAATATATACGGATACGACAGCCCTCCCCTGTCACGCGCTATCACAACCGGCTCTGTCCACGTCTTGCCATCATCCTCCGAGAAGGCGATGGACAACCCTTCACGATGCCAACCTGCCATATCCTGGGAAAGGTTGCCATCGCCGCCGCGCCTTGGATAATCGCTCATCCCTTGCGGATATAAGCGATTCCATACCAGCGCAAGGCGGCCACTTGTCAGACGGGTCAGATATCCCGGCGCGCTGCTGGCGTCAATCTCAGTAGGTTTAATCACTCGCCATGAAAGCCCATTGTCATCCGAATACGCCTCCCAGAAATAGTCCCAATTGGTGCGTAGCAGCATCCACAACCTCCCGTCTTGTAACTCGACCAGCGTGGCTTCCATTGCCCCATCGTGGTGGCCATGCCCGCCAAGGTCAATGATATTGCTTCTCTCCCATGTCTTGCCGTTATCGGCGGAGACATAAGAACACGTCGCATGCCGACTGGGATTGCGAATCAATCGCTGAACCGGAACCACAATATGTCCGCTTTTGGTTTGAATAATAGTGATGAGGGCGCCGCAGTAGCCCTCAAAAATCATCTGGCGGTCAGTCCAGGTCTTGCCTTCGTCCAGACTCCGAATTGCCCATACATCCAGGCGGATATCTTCGGCGGCCTCGCGTTTGGCATTATCCCATGACCACTTATAAGTCTCCATATCCATGTAAACATAAACTATCACACCGTCGCGGGTTTTGAGAAGCAACCCGCTGCCGCCTGGGCGTCCGGGAGCCGGCCCTTCATAGATTGGACAAAGCTCTGACCAGGTGCTGCCGTCATCTTTGCTTTGGAGAGCAGCGTTCCCCTCAATGGTCATGAGACTCCCATCGCTCAGTTCTACAAACGGCCCTCCCTTGTCCATCGGAAGCGGCGTGCAGCGTGGGTCTAACCAACATTTCTCTTTAGATGCGTTCACTTTGTTTTCCATACTCAACTGTGTTTACGAAGTAAACCAGTCCTCACTCCTTTTCTGAAATCAGATTTCTTCTGCATAGAGGTTGCTCAACCTCGGTATAAACTTTACAGTTTGGAAATGAAATCATTGATTTTTGTTGTTCAAAAATCATCTCGTTTGTGAACAATACCTGCTGTCGTTGCGAAGCTCAAATTCCATCAGGATTTTCAGTCACTTGTCATACCCTTTTTGAACATCATCAATGTAAGCAGGATTGATTATGCAATTACTGACTATACCAAGGCTTGCATCCTGGTAATCAACATATCTGTGACCCAACCCTCTTAACACGCTTCTTTGACTTTCAGCACAACAAGCGTCACATCATCATTCTGTGGGGTGTTATTAGACCAGTTATCGTTATCTCTAACAAAAGTTTCCAGGAACTCGGACGCGCTTTGCCTTATTTTTCCCACGTTCTTAATTGCAGATACGAGTTGCGTATAACCGAAGAGCTCACCTACATCATTTATACGTTCAGGCAAACCGTCTGACATTAGAATTAAGACCTCTGTTCTCTCCAGTTGGAATTCAGTTAATCCATATTCCGAGCCTGCCATCACACCGAGTGGTAGTCCCTCGATAGTTATCTCTTCAGCGTTGCCATTTGACCTGAGAAGGTAAATTGGCGGCATACCACCACCTGTGGCTTTTACCCTCACTGTATCTGAATTGGCCTCGTATGAGAGTTCAATGAGCGTCAGTGCCATGTTGAGTAGACGATGACTGTTGGTTTGCTTCAAAACGTCGTTTATTTTGCTAACCTTTTTGGTCAAATCCGGCTCCTCAATGGTCAGCAAAGCGGCCTTTGTCGCCGCTACCATTAAACTTGCGCCGACACCATGTCCCGTAGCGTCGCCAACGGCGAGGACGAGTTTACCATCTTCCTGTGGAAAAAAGTCGTAATAGTCGCCACCGACTTCGGTTGCTGGTTTCTGGAATGCGGCGATGTCTAAATAAGAAAGCTCAGGAACAGAAGCAGGCAGGAATCCTTTCTGAATGACGCGGGCGGTTTCCAGTTCTTCTGTCTTACGCGCATTATCAGCTTCCAACTGGTTGTAAGCCTTTTCGAGTTGGTCTTTTGCTTCCCTCAAGCTATCCTGGAGTTGTTTAATGGTCAAATGTGTTTTGACCCTGGCGCGGACTTCTTCGTAGCCAAACGGTTTGGTGATATAATCCACACCACCTACCTGAAAACCCTCAACAATACTCTCCATTTCGTCTTTAGCAGTAATGAATATCACCGGGATATCCGCTGTTGTGGCATCCGCCTTCAGGCGACGGCAGGTCACAAAACCGTCTATGCCCGGCATCATGATGTCTAAGAGAATCAAATCCGGCGGAGTTGGCACGGCAATCTTCAGCGCCACTTCACCACTTGGGGCCGCGATGACATTATAACCTTCAGGTTCAAGGGCTTGACACAAAACGTTCAAGTTGGCTGGAATATCGTCAACAATAAGGATATCTGCCTTCCTTTTATCGAATTCATCTTGGTTCATGATTGGTTTCTCCATATTCTGATGGCGTGACATTAGGCCACGCACCCCTGTTCTTTTATTGGCGTGGTTTGACCAGCGATGACCGGTAGCAGGACATAAATCCTATATAACAGCATGCGGGAACGACATCTACCAAAATCAAAATAAGCTGGCTGTAAGTTCTACTCTGGCTTAAATTCTGCTAAAATCTTGAGAACCGTGTCCATGTCGTAGCGGAGAATTAATGCGCTTAGTCGTTGCGCGAGTTTTTGCCCGGCCAAACCAAGCTTCTCGATTTCATTGAGATGCTCCTTCAATTCAGTCACTCTGTAACCCTTTGCCGCCGCCTTGAGTTGCGTCAAGAGCTCTTCCGGCAGCGTCACTTGTGGTGTCTCTAGTAACTGTTCTTCCCCTTCGTCAGCTTCAGCAGTGTCAAATTCAACTTCTAAGAGTTGTGCCAGACACTCACAAACCCGTTCAAAGCGGAAGGGCTTTCCAATGAAATCGTCGAAACCAGCCTGTAAATACTCTTCCTGTTCGTGTTTTAGAGTGGAGGCGGAAATTGCCACGAGTTTGAACTGGTCTTTGCCAAATTCTTTCATAATCCGCTGCGCTGCTTCCATGCCATCCATTACCGGCATGCGAATGTCCATAAACACGATATCCGGTCGATGTTCACGAAACATCTCCACCGTTTGTTGACCATTTTCAGCTTCAATGACTTCGACGCCAAGTCCGGACAATATCCGAGACAAAACTATTCGGTTGACTTCAGTATCGTCGGCGACCAGGGCTCTCACGTGGTATCCCTCTGCCAGTCGAGTAACCGTGCTCCACTGAGATGGTTCGGCAATCATATCGGAAACGGCAGGCGGGAGAGGTATCGTGAAGAAAAATCGGCTTCCACACCCCCCCTTTATTTCCCCCCCAAATTGGGGGGGATTAAGGGGGGGAGATTCCACATCCAATTCTCCGCCCATCAGTTCGATATATCTTTTGGCGATTGCCAGCCCCAAGCCGGTGCCGCCTTTTTGGGCGGTCTGTTCGACTTGATAGAAGGGGTCGAAGATTTTCGCCTGGTCCTGGAGAGAAATGCCTACGCCGGTGTCGATTACTTCAAACGTATAGTAGCGCAAGCTGTTAGCTTGCGCGGGCAAACTAACAGTTTGCCCTACATCGCTGATTCGTAGGAGGATTTCACCCGCTTCGGTAAATTTCACCGCATTGCCCAGTAGATTGATTAATACTTGCCTTAACTTCCCTTCATCGCCGTGAACCAGGATGCGTGAAGCGTGAAATGCAGTCCCATCTTCCATCCTTCCATCCTTCCATTCTTCCTTTTCTTCCTCTCCTTCCCTTCCCCGCTCTTGCCACTCGACTCGCCACCCAAGCGACTTTTGCTCACAACGCATCTGAAACATAGTTGCAAGCGTAGGAATCAAGCTGTTGAGGTCGAAGTCAGTTTCGTGCAACTCAAGGCGTCCCGCCTCGATCTTGGAAAGGTCGAGGACATCATTAATGAGTGCGAGCAGGTGATTCCCACTATTCTCGATAGTGTCTACCGCTTGTCGGTAATTCGGTGGTAAATCGGCGTCCCGCTGCAAAATCCCCGCATAGCCGAGGATGGCGTTCATCGGGGTGCGGATTTCGTGGCTCATGTTGGCAAGAAAGGTACTCTTGGCGCGGTTCGCCGATTCAGCGGCGTCTTTTGCTTCTTCGAGTTCGGCGTTTTTCGCTTCGAGAGTCTGACGGCTTTGACGTTCTTGTTCGAGCATCTCATCGCGTAAACGTTGGGATTCGCGGCGTTGGACGTAGTAGCGGTAGCCGAAGAAGATAGCCGCCATCAGCATCGCTAAGATAGCCCCACTTGATGAAAAGACAACCCACCCACTTTTGTACCACGGCAACATAATCTTCAAATGAACAGTCGCAGGGGTTTCGGAATAGACAAGGTCCCGATTGACGGCGATGACTTTGAAATCGTAATCACCCGGCTTGAGGTTGAAATATTCGACGGTTTCTTGGTTAGTCGGGCCTTGCCAATCTGGGTCTTTCCCAACGAGTTGGTAGTAGTACAACATCCTTTCCGGAGAGGTTTTGAAACTAACGCCGCGGAAACTGAAGCTGACACGGCTAATGCTTTTCAAGCTCACCGTTTCAATGGGACGTTCGTAGGGAGTCTCATCCGCCAGAATCTGAGTGATGGAAACAGATGGAGGAATTTTGTTAGGAATATATCGGACTAAATCGCCCTCTGTACCAATCCAAATTTCTCCTTCTTTGGTAATAAATATAGAGTGAACTTTATCGTTGGGAAGCCCATCTTCGGAATCGAGGCGTTGGAAAGTTCTACCATCAAAGCGACTCACACCACCGTTAAGCGTCCCAATCCAGAAATGCCCTTCTGGGTCTTGGGCAATCGCGGTGACGTAATTGTCGGGCAATCCGTCATGAGTGGTATAGGTTTTCCAGGTTTTGCCATCGAATTTACTCAATCCGTTTTCTCCGCCGAACCATAGAATGCCGTCGTTGTCTTGGTAGATGGTGCCCCCAAGCTCAATATTCTGACACTTTTGTTGCGGAAATGTCTGCCAATTAGCGCCATCAAAGCGACTGATACCGCCAGTTGTCATAAACCAGAATATACCATCGCGGTCTTGAAACATGTCAGCTACTTCGTTGCCTGCTAATCCATTTTCTTCTGAATTGTATGTCTTCCAACTTTTACCATCGAAGCGGCTGATGCCACCATCCGTTCCAAACCAAAAGGAACCATCTTGGGCTTGGAATATAGAATGGACTCCATCGCCCGCTAATCCATTTTCTGTTGTGTAAGTCTTCCAATTGGTTCCATCGAAGCGAATAAGCCCTTTGAAAGATGTTCCGAACCAGAATATACCATCCTTATCTTGAAACACACACCAGACATCGTCGCGTGACGGCAGTTTCGATTCTTCTTCTATGGTGTATCGGATCCAGCTTTTTCCATCGTATCGGTAGACGCCCCAACCACCGGTGCTAAACCAGAGAGCTCCGTCTTGGGCCTGGATGATGGAAGTAGTTCGATGCACCAACGGGATACCTTCTTCTGACAGGTTCTCATCGTGTGTGATGTAACGAACCCAACTTCGCCTGTCAAGGCGACTGATGCCCGCTTCCAAATCACCAAACCAGAGTATGCCTTCCTGGTCCTGAAAGGTTAGAAATGTCATGTTCCCTGCCAATCCATCTTTTTTAGTGTAGTTCCTCCAACGCTTTCCATCAAATCGACTTACTCCTCCCAATGGTTCCGAAGCATCTCCGAACCACCACCAACCTGTCCCCAGCCAAAGGGATCCTTCGTTATCTTGTGTAATATCACAAATCATGTTATGTCCCAATCCATCCTGCGTAGCATAATGTTTCCACTGATGTCCATCAAAATAACTTGCCCCGTTCCAATCACCATATCCACCGATAAACCAGAGCCCTCCCCTCCAGTCTTGAAGAATTTTAATTACTTGGTGTAGTGGTAAGGTGTAGGTGGTCCATCTTTTCCCATCGAAACAACTGACACGATTTTCCTTTTCTCCAAACCAGATTCCCCCTCCAAACCAAATAGTGTCATCTCCATCTTGGAAGATAACGCGGACTGGGGCGATGGCTAATCCATTCTTTTGGCTGTAGTTGTTCCAATGCTTCCCATCGAAGTGGCTGACCCCACCATCTGTCCCAAACCAGAAGCCTCCCTCCCTATCCTGAACAATACACCGAACCTGATTGTCAATTAAGCCATTCGCCGTCGTATAGCTTATCCAGTTTTTCCCATCGAAACGGCTTACTCCAGTATCGGTAGCGAACCACATTACTCCATCTCTGTCGCGGAACATATTATTCACCGTGTCGCTTGCCAATCCGTCCCCTGTTGTATAAGTCTTCCACTGCTTTCCATTGAAGCGACTGGCTCTGGGGGAGTTACCGTATAAATCGACAGTTGTACGAACCCAAATCATACCGTCACTGTCCTGGTTAATATCCCAAACAATGTTGCGCGCCAATCCATCCTCCGTCGTATAAGTCGTCCAATCTACCCCGTCAAAGCGGCTGACGCCCCTATCCGTACCAAACCAGAGGGTACCATCTTTGTCCTGGAATATTGCAAAACCTCTGTTTCCTGCCAATCCATCTACATAGTTGTAAGTCCGCCACAGTTCGAGCCTTTGTTCCTCAACAGATTGGGGGACGCCAACGGATTTGAGTTCAATGGATGCAGTAGCCCATACTCTTCCGCAGAGCAGAAACCCTATTGACAATAACAGTAAGAATATTGGTTTAACATCTTCGCCCATTTTACTACCTCATCAATAATTTTTCTGTTCGGAGTGCGAAAATTCTATTTTCGTCGAGACCAAAGGTCGAGACTACCCACCCCTGCCCCTCCAAAGGAGGGGATTGGCGACTTCGTCGCTACGCGTAGACAAAGTTTTCGCACTCCGTAAATCAATTTTCAAATTGAATCTCATTTACTGAATTTAATTTCTCCCCACATTTTTGGTAGCTTGCCATATGCCTCCACGGAGGAAAACACGGCACCACCTCCCAATTTCTCCGAAGCCCACTCGAAGCTTCCCAAAAACCTTTGGAATAGGGCAGCAGCGTCAATGTGGCGACCATCATCCTCAACATATTCATGAGGGAAACCGAACTCCTCAAGCATCTTGATAAATTCACGGTTCGCGCCCGTGATTCCAAACTCTTCGTTTCGACCATAGCCGAACCAGAAGTCAATTGGGAAACGTTTTTGTAGATATGCTTCAAGCAACTTCCGTCCTGGGAGGGCACGAGCGCCTCCAGCAGAGATGCCTGCCACGAAGCGGAACAGTTCAGAATGGGAAAGTGCGATGTGCAAGGCATCTGCTCCCCCTTGGGAGACTCCTGCAATCGCACGTCCTTCTCGACGGGGGATAGTCCGATACTTCCCATCTATAAAAGGGAGGATGTCTCGAACCAGATACTCATCCTCAATCTCGGCAATTCGGTTATCCCCGCCCATATAGGGCATGACGATTATCATCGGCTTTGGTACTGCTGCAAACAATGAATCCACGGAGTATATGAACCAGAAACGATTGGTGGACATGGCCCCATGTATCAGGTACAGCACAGGATAAGCCAAATCCGAGGTGTCATATTCTTCAGGTAGATAGACACTCAATTCTCTGTCGGCAGGTTGACCCGCATCACTTAGGATTTTACTTGTAATCTGATGATGCTCAACTCTCCCTTTAGCGAAGGTAACAGGCGGTACTATCAAACAGAGCCAGATAGTACAAACAAGCGGACAAAATTTTTTTATCATCATAACCTCCAATAGGATAATACAGACAAAATTTTTTATCAAGGAAAAAAAGATACCAGAACTTCGAAGCCCACGCCATGTTTTAGATTATACTGATTATTCACAAGCGCGCTTCATCTTCCCCCATGTGATTGACAGCTTACCTTGCCACTCAACGGTGGTGGTAGCCGGTAATTCAAACGACAGATAATCCGAAAGGAATTGCAGCCCTTCAGCAGGAAGGGGCTCATGTCCGCCACCGTGCTCCACATACACATGGTCAATTCCCAGGTCATTCATGGCCTGATCCAAATCTCGGGCCTGGGCTACAGGCACATAACCATCCGATCTGCCATGGACGAACTTTATAGCATCCAGGCGAACTGGCTGTTTGAGATATTGTTCCAGTTCACTATCAACGATGCCTGCACTAATCCAGCGCTCCATAACATCAGGAACTTCCTGAATCTTGCCATCGATTTCCTCATAAGGCTTGTCCAGGAAAAACGGCGGTTTATCAGGGTTCGGGCATACTGCCGCCAGATATGCAAAAGCGCCTGGCGCATTCGGACAAGGGGCGAACTCTCCCCAATCCTTGGGATTAGAACTGGCAGCTTGCTTTATGTACGATTTTCCAAAGTCACTGTCGTGGTGGTAAATGCCACTTGAAGCAACTACTACACTGAAAACTTCCGGATATTTCAGAGCGAGGTACATACTTCCGGTTCCACCCATTGAGTGGCCTGTAATTCCACGACTCCGTCGATGGGCAATTGTGCGGTAGTTGCTGTCAACATAGTCAATCAGATCCTTTGTGATGTATCCCTCGTAATCTCCGATTACTTCCGAACTGCGATACCAGCTTCCGCAAAACCTGTTGGTTCCATCAACGAGGATAATTATCATCTCCCCAATCTGATCGTTCTTAATCATGCTGTCCATAGGGGATTTGTTGTAAGGTATGCACAATGAAATCATGGATGTTCCTGAATCTGCTCCGTATGGATGAAGAGCATAGACAACCGGATAAAGCTTGTCGCTGGTTTCGTAGCTTGGGGGTAGATAAACTGCAAAGGGACGTGTTGCAGGGTCACCAATGAGATTGCCTTCAAGAGAAGGACTCTCTATTGTGTCCCATTTTATCTTGCTTTCCTGGGCAACGGTGATAAACGACAGGGACAAAGTGAACAACAAACATAGCAGAGCTTTCCAGGCTGATAGATTGTGCCCGCGAATCATAGTTATTCCTCCACATTTATAAAAAGATTTTTTATCAAGAAAAATGTGAGCGATTGGATACTCAAACGTCACAACAATCTAATATCAAAAATCGTGCCAACCTGGTCAGGAAGGAATGGAAGCCTTATGTGGCAAGGTTTCAGGGCATCAATACCTGAAAAAGATAATTCGGCGGGGGTGTAAAGGTTGTAAAGTTTTTTTACAGGCATTTGTAAGGAATTTTTACAAGTCCAAAGTTACATTTAATTTCTTGGTTTTAGATAGTTTTGAAATCAGCATTTTTTCTATTGATATTCCAGCAATTTTATGGTATTTCCAGAAGATAACCGAATATTATAAACTTCGCACAGAAGACTTCCCACCTTTAAGGTGGGAAGATTCACCCCGTGAGATATATGCCATAGAACGTTAATGACTAATAGGGTAAATCTCACGGGGTGAATGTGCGGAAATTTTTTAACCTCAATGGTTAAATTTTTCCCTTGACAAAACTATGATTTTACTATATAATATATAGTATGAAACGTCAATTAAATATCACTATAGAAGAAGAGTTAATAAATGTTGCAAAGCGATACGCAAAACAAAACTATACATCAGTTTCTCAATTAATCCGAAATTACCTTTTACAGTTAAAGCGTGAGCTTGAAAGGAGTGAACAAAATGATTCGCCCCAGACAAATTCGGTTAAAACTCGATAAGTCTACATTTCAACATTGTCAACAATTATCGCAAGAATCTGCTCACGTTTGGAATACCGCTAAAAACTTCTTTTGGAGAACCTACCGCAAAAAGGGGATTTGGCTTTCTGAATCTTCCTTAAAGCGTTACGTTGTTGGACGATTTTCATTGCATTCACAAAGTATTCAAGCTATCGTAGAAAAATTCTGCGACAATCTAAAAACTGCAGTGGTTTACGAAGTAAACTACGCGAAGCCATACTCTCCGAAAAGAAAACAAAAGCATTCGCTATCCTTACAAAAACAAGAACTGGTATTATGTTCACTTCGTTCAGTGGTTTACTTCGTAAACCACTCCATTGGAAAAAGAGCGCTATACAAGTTTCTGGTCGCTATATTCATCTCTCCCTTGGTCGTGGCACCGGTCGTGGCTATGGAGAGACCAAGCCTTCCACAGGAGAGACCAAGCCTTCCACAGGGATTGGGCGTCAATGTATCATTTTCAAGCTTCCGAGTGAGTTTGCACAGTGCCACCCCAACTGTGTTGAGTTGATATGGCGAAATGGGTACTGGCTTTCCATTACCGTCGAAGTAGAAGGTAAACAACAACTATTAGGCTTTAACACTGCTGCCGTTGACATGGGGGAAATCCATGCAATAACTATCACCGAAGGTAAAGAAGCTACTGTAATATCAGGTCGTCAGTTGAGGTCGGTCAAGCGCAATCGTAACAAGCGTGTGGCGCAAATTTCCAGACTGCAATCACGATGCAAGAAAGAGGGACGACGATTTAAGCAATTGCAAGCCTTGAAATCAAAAGTTCAAGCTTCATGCCACAGGAGAACCAGAGACTTAAACCACAAAATCACTCGACTTGCCGTCGATTGGTGTGTCGAACATAATATTGGAAAACTGGTCATCGGTGATGTTACTGGTATTTCAAAAAACACGAAGAACGAAAAACGGTTGAATAAACAAAACCGTCAGAAAGTCTCACAATGGGCATTTTACCAACAACGGCAATATCTTGAATATAAGTGTGATGAAATCGGAATCGAAACTGTTTTAGAACCTGAGAACCAAACTTCTAAGACTTGTCCTAAATGCGGACATAAACATAAACCAAATGGGCGAAATTACAATTGTCCAGCCTGTAATCTAAAAATCCACAGGGATGTAGTCGGTGCATGTAATATCCGAACTAAACATCTTACTGGTGTATTGAATGGCAATGACAATTTCAAAAGTCCAACGGTAAAGTATCTACGTATTGACCATTGGTCGAAAAGTAGTAGTGTTGCTGACGTCAACCGACGGGATCCCGTAAAAAGCGGGAGTTTGCACCGCCGTAGATTGGGTGTTTCTACACAACTGACCTTGTTCTGAGAAACAGGGCGGGCTGTGTAGTAAAACCTAAGAAGCCCTACCCCTTCAAGGGGTAGGGAGTACGTCACGGAGAGGAGTTTTTGAATATGTATACCAAGGAAGATTTTCTGCGGGATTATCCGCCCAAGGAGCATCCGTTTGTCTTTCCCTGGGAGAAGGAATATCATGAGAAAGCGATTCAAGAAGCCACACAGCAAGGCATTGAGCAAGGCGTTGAGCAAGGCATTGAGAAAAACAAACTGGAAACCGCCAGGAAGATGCTTGCCGAAGGAGTGGAGATCTCCTTTATCTTGAGAATCACAGGGCTCTCAGAAGACGACATTTTAACATTAAAGGCAGAATAAAAGAACCACCGACTTCTTTTTTCTTTTGTATCCTATTAACTTATTCCACAGGAGCTTCATGGAGAGGAGTTTTTGAATATGTATACCAAGGAAGATTTTTTTCGGGATTATCCGCCCAAGAAGGAGTATCCGTTTGTCTTCCCCTGGGAGAAGGAATATCATGAGAAAACGATTCAAGAAGCCATACAAAAAAGCAAACTGGAAACCGCCGGGAATATGCTTGACAAAGAATTTGAGAGTCCCCTTATCTCGGAAATCACAGGTCTTTCAGAAGGCGATATTTTAGCCTTGCAGAAAGGCATTAAGAAAGGCAAACTGGAAATCGCTAAGAAGATGCTTGCCAAAGGGTTGGAAATTTCCCTTATCTCGGAAATCACAGGGCTTTCAGAGGACGACATTTTAACCTTAAAAGCGGAGTAAAGGTTCATTGGCTTTTTTCAGTGACAGCACATAAAATTTTCGCATCAATGTTTATTTAGAACAACCCAAAAGCCCATGTAACTTAGGTTGCATGGGCTTTTAAGCAGGGAACTCTGCTTCCGTTCGTGCGAGTTTACTGTAGAGGGTTGGTCGGGTGACGCCGAGAAGACGTGCAGCCTCGGAGATGTTCCCATTAGCCTGCTTCAGCGCGCGCTTAATCAGGCAAACCTCGGCTTGTTGCAAGTTGAGAGGAATCTCAAAGGAGGATTCATCTTTGGGAAGCATAGTGTCAGGGAGAAAGTGCAGGTGTTTCGGTTGAATCGCTGAACCACCGCTTTTGATTAAGGCGCCTTCGATGATGTGTTTCAGTTCTCGGACGTTGCCGGGGAAATGGTATGCTGCCAAAGCTGCCAACGCCTCCTGGCTCAACTCAGGTTTTGCCACGCCCATCTCCGTGGCGAACAGTTTCAGGAAATGTTCTGCCAGAAGTGGAATATCTTCTTGGCGCTCGCGTAACGGTGGCACGATAACCCGGAATTGTGCGAGACGAAAGTAGAGGTCAGGTCGGAATTTGCCGGCGGCGATTTTGGTTTCAAGGTCAGTGTTGGTTGCCGCGAGGATGCGGACATCGACCGGTTTTGAGCGCTCGTCACCGATGGGAGTAATGCAGCGCTCGTCGAGAACGCGCAACAGTTTGGCCTGGAGCTCAAACGGCATATCGCTGACCTCATCAAGGAACAGTGTTCCACCATCAGCCAGTTCAAAGTGGCCTTTGCGGGCCGAACTCGCCCCAGTGAACGCGCCTTTGACATGTCCGAACAATTCCGACTCTGCCAGGTCTTTGGGGATGGCAGAGCAGTTGACCGGAATGAAGGGATGTTTGGCTCGCGTTGACCCAAAATGGATGGCACGAGCGATTAACTCTTTGCCGGTGCCGCTCTCGCCAGTAATCAAAACACTTACTGTTTCGGTCTTCTGAAGGCGATTCACATCATCAAGGATTTTGGCGATAGTTTGACTTTTCCCGATAAAGCCTTTGAGTCCCCAACGCTCTACCTCGCGCTGGGAGATTAGAGAAAGTTGTTCATCTGCGATTTGACGTGCAGTCTCAGCCTGCTCGCGTGCTGCCTCTGCTTGCTTGCGTGTGGCGATTTCCTGTTCTAATTCCCTGTTTTTCCTTAATAGTTCTTGGGTGAGATGGTGAATTTTTAAGTGGGTCTGGACGCGAACCAGCACTTCCTCATTCTCAAACGGTTTGGTGATATAATCCACACCGCCAACTCGAAAGCCTTTGACAAGACTTTCGGTTTCATCTCTGGCGGTGATGAAAATTACCGGTATATCCGATAAACGCTTATTCGCTTTGAGCCGCTGGCAGGTTTCAAAACCGTCCATCTCAGGCATTACAATGTCCAGCATAATCAAATCTGGCGGTGTTTGAGCAGCAATCTTCAGTGCCATTTCGCCACCAGGGACAGCAATGACGTTATAGCCAAAGGATTCGAGTGTTTGGCATAACAAATTCAGATTTTCTGGAATATCATCAACGATGAGGATATCCGCTTTTATCGGATTTATGAGTTCTTTATTCATAGTGGATGTCCAATCAAGTCAGTCATTTGGCAACAAGAACCTAAATTATTCAAAAAGGTCTTCTTTTTGAAACGATAAAATCCGGAATCGAAAAAACAGGAACATCAAACTTTTTCTATAACCAGGCAAGACTACCCTTTTGGAACGTCATCATTTTAACATAATTGATTCTCTCAATCAATCGGAAAGTTATGATGTTTGCCTTGTGCTCAGATATACGGATTTGAGCCTCATTATCATCTGGATGAGTCCAAGGCAAACAAATATGCAACTTTCCGATTCCGGAATGAATTAAATCCGCAATCCGTTATCACGATAGGGTCAGAGTGTATTTATAGTTGTCTGCGCTGAAAACATTCTTCTCATCTTGACCGTAGGTCGTCAGGTATAGTTCCAGTTCATGGGTCTCCCGGTTCTCCAGGAGTGAGAAGTTCGAGAATTGAATGGCGGCGCTTTGTCCCGGCTGTTGGTCGTCAATGACGGTGACTGTGCTTTTCTTTAGGGCTGGTATCTCTTCGTCCACTTCCGCAATGACCAGAGGATAGCGGGGTGAGTTTCCATTAGGCGGCGTGGCGGAGATGTTCCCTATCCAGTACAGTTTCTCGGTGACGCTGTGGCGAATCATACGGTGGTAAGAGGATGGAGAGTAAAAGCTCGAGCCATCGTCGTACTTTAACTCCTGCCGTAAGCCGAAGGCGTCGGTGAGCGAAGCGAACACTTCGTTGAGCGTCATGCCGCCGTCATTTGAAAGGCTGAACCATTTGCGCCCTGGGGTTTTCGCTGTATTCGAACCGCGCCAAATCACCAGCACCCGCCCATCCTTCAGTTCAGCGACCTCCGGTTCCATAAGTCCGCGTGACGAAAGGTCCGGCGAGATTTCCACCCGCTTGCCCGCAGTCCATTGGTAATCGTGTGCGTTAGCATCCCACCTGCCGATGAAGCACAAAGAGCCCATCCGCCACGGGCGTGTATCGTTATCGGGGTCACCGGAAGCGTTGGCGTGTGCCACACCATGGATGAGCGTACCATTGCTGTGACGCAGGATGTTGCTGCCAAAATAGGCTTGGTTGTATTTAAGGAAACTCGGTTTGAGGGGATTTCTTGGGTCGAAGTCGTCCCCTTCTTCGTAGCGTAGTTGCCTGGGCGTGGTCCAGGTTTTGCCGTGGTCGTGTGAGAGCCTGTAGTAAGTGAAGTTGTTGTATAGCCCGTTCACTGCAATCTGACGCAACCACATTTCCATTAGGACGCCTGCGATGGGGTCGTAAAACTTGGGTCCGGAACCCTCCCAGACCTCAACTCCGTTCGGGTAACTCAAAGTTGGAGGTAGTGGTTCAAACTGAGACCAAGTTCTGCCGTTGTCGGTTGAATAGCGCCGCATGGGTTCAGAAGGCACATCATCCCTGATTTCCAGAGCATGGATTTCCATTCGCTCAAGATTTGGTCCGACGTAGAACACCGAAACCATTGCAGCGGCTCCTAGTTTAGGATGCTGCTTGTAGAGTTCTTTCTTGACGCTGACAATGGGTTTGTTGACTTGCCACGGCATTATTGATAGGTCTGAGTTCAGCAGTTTAGAAACTAAACTGCCCTCTACGTATTCAACGAGGAATCCCGCGTCGTCAGTTTGTTCCGATGTCGAACGAAGTCTGAGATAGCATGCGCCATCGGTATCCCTCAATTGTGGTAGGACTAAGACCTGGCGACCATCCAGAGAGACAGTGCATTTGCGTTTTATACAATCCCAGTTTAATTCTATGGTATACCAATGACCAGTTGTCAACTTTATTCCCTCCGCTATCTGACCGCTACTCCCTCCCTGCTGACGGGGCAGGGCGAGGAAGTGGCCTATCTGCAAATTGAACAAATTGTAAAATATGTCTTCCTGGTCGAACGGAACAGAAAAGTGGTCGGTGATACCTACGAGCGCACCGTTAAAATCTCCCTTACCACCTTTGTCAAAGGGAGAAGGATTCAGTAAAAGTCTCAGACGTAGACGCCCCTTTACTCCTGAAGGGAAATTCCAGACAGCCGCAGCGGGCCAATCGGCAGTGGTCTTACGGATTCTCATAACTTGAGCATTTTCCTTTTCCGGGTGCGGTACTACTTCGACTCCTTTCGTCCCGAAGATTGACCAATTTTCTATGCCAGCCGAGAAATCATCCTTCTGGTGCGTTTCATAAAGCCAGTCAGGGCCAAGCAGCACGCAGAAATTTCTGCCTGGCCCCTGTCCAGTGGTAAATATGACCTTTCCCTCCTTTGCTAACGTCGGAAAGGGATATGCCGTTCCATGGTCGCCTGTCGGAGGCGGCGGTTCATCGCGGAGAGGGTCGCGGGCGACTTCTCTCACACCACGCCACGTTCGTCCCTCATCCTCGGAAATGGCGGCGTGGAGGACGTGTCTTCCTCCATAAGCGTAGGGAAATCTGAGGCAATTGTTCCAGAGCAATACGATGCGCCCATCTACTAAGCGAACGAGACCAGCAGGCGAATCCGAGGAAAGCAAACGTGTAGGTTGGGGGTTAGACCAAACAATACCATCTTCGGAGAAAGACTCGTAAAAACGACCAAGTTGAGTGCGGATTAGCATCCAGACGCGACCAGCTTTCAACTCCAGAACTACGGGTTCCACCGCGCCGTAAGCCGATACTATGTCTGGTGTTGCTACCTTCAGGTCGGCTGGGGCGAGATGCCAGGTATCTCCACCGTCGTCCGAATAGACCAACGTACAATTAAAGTGGCCTCTGAACGTGAACGCGTCAAGACCATCCCCACGGTTCGCCCATGTTCGTGTCGTCATATAAGAAAAGGGAAGCAGGATTCGCCCATTTTTGAGTTGGATTACCGAATTCAACGCCCCTGTATATCCCTGCCAAATACATTTTGGAGGTTGCCAATTCTTCCTGCCATCCGTTGACTTCACGTACCATATATCAAGCCTTTTTTGACCTCCGCTGGCGTGTTGCGCTTCGCCGGTCCGTATAACACCGGTGTGTGCATCATTAAGAAAGAATAGATGAATTTCGCCATTGCTATCCACAAGCGCCTCAAGCCCACCCCAACCCCCAGGTTCACTCGGAAGATGGAATAGGGTTGTTTCTTCACTCCAGGAATAGCCGTTGTCGCCGGAGATATAGGTTATAGCTTGTTGAACATCATCTTCGGCGCGCATGAAGAATGCCATAAGCGTTTCATCAGGTAGTTTAGCAATAATTGGTCTTTGATTAAAATTTGCTAACAAAACAGGTTTCATGATATTCACCTTTCTGTGGGTTTCGATAGACAATACCTTTGCCTATACATTCAGCGGTCGTCATAGTAATTCTCCAAATTTTAGGACAGTAATTATTTTAGCATGATTGCTTCTCTATATGAAGGATATTTTTTTTAGTTGTGTTTTTTCATATCGTATGATATATTGTTTTCTATGTCGTTTTGCTTTTGCGTGGAAATACAAAATCAAAACATCGATTGAACCTGTTGGATAATAAACTATAAAATAATTGGAATAAAAAGTAAATAGTCGTTATTGAGACGTTTAGGATGGTTTAAAATGCAAAATAAAAAGACATTAACTGAGACATCAGACCAGGTAACTATTCGAGAAAGAAATGGTGTTACAATTTTGGATATTGAGAAAGTAGAAACCACCCCTTTTGATAATTTAGTTCTCAAGACAATCGTTGATGAGCAGATTGATATGGCAGAAGAAGGCAAATTTCAAATTCTATTTAATCTCCAAAAAGTGCCTATAATTTATAGCTCCGTGATAGGTATCATTATTTATGCCCATACATCAGCGCTGCGAAAAGGCGGCCGGATAGCCCTGCTACATGCCAGTGGAAAAATTAAAAAACTATTCAAGGAGCTAAAATTGCAAAGAATTTTCGACTGGTACGATGACGAGGAGGAGGCAATCGCCAGCTTTCAATAAATATGAAAATTCGTTTAAGTACAATATCGCCAAAGAAAGCATTGGAGGAGAATAATGTCACTCGTTCCGTTCAAAGAACTAATGGCTGAAGCAGAGCGTGGGCAGTACGCTGTTGGCTATTTTGAGAGTTGGAATCTGGAATCCCTGCAGGCGGTTGCTGACGCTGCCGAAGCCACCCATTCGCCTGTCATTCTGGGATTCAGCGGCGCTGATTTATCCAATCCCATGCGAATGGTCAAAGAACATCTTAGCTTATATGCGGCAATGGGTATTGCAGCATGTCGGCGACTTTCAGTGCCAGCATGTTTGCTTCTCAACGAATCCCCGCGCCTTGACTGGGCGTTGGAGGCGATTAATCTGGGGTTTGGGCTGGTGATGTTCACTGACGAGAATCTCAGTTTCGATGAACAATTATCCCGGATATGTCAAGTTGTAAAAAAAGCGCATCAAGTCTCCGCCGCCGTGGAGGGAGAGTTGACGCCATTGCCCGGTGTGTACGGTGGACTCTCAACGAATCCCCCCCCACTTGTTGGGGGGGGCAGGGGGGGGGCTGATGATTTGCACCTTACGGATGCCATACAAGCCCGCACCTTCGTCGAACGTACAGGTGTTGATACCCTTGCAGTCAACGTCGGGCAGGTTCATTTGCACGGGCGCAGTAAGGTGAGTCTGAATTTGTCAAGGCTGGTTGAATTAAAAGAGGCAATTCCTGTCCCGTTGGTATTACACGGAGCCAGTTCTGTGCATCGGGCAGACCTGAAGGAAGCGGCCAAATTAGGGATACGCAAAATTAACGTGGGGAGTGTGCTGAAACAGTCTTACTTTGAAGCTATGCGTCGCGCCTGTATGAAGATTGGCGATGATTACAACCCCTACGATGTCGTGGGTTCCGGACTGGAAAATGACGTACTCGCCGCGGGAAGAATGGCTTTGCAGAAGGTGGTTGAGGACCTAATGCGCTTGTTTGGTAGCGCAGATAAAGCTTGATTATTTTGGGCATGTTTCAGAAAATAGGTAGTCACCATTTATTACTTTGGTTTTGCGAAGAATGAAAGGGGCAAGGTGGCTCAACGGCAAAACGGTTAAATGGCTAAACGGCTAAACGGCAAGGGGGCAAGGATGATTGATGATTGATGATTGTCGATTGATAAGCTACTTCAATTAACAATCGACAATCGACAATCGACAATCCAATTGCCATCTTGCCGTTTTGCCACCTGGAAGGAGATGCCAAATGAAATCATTTTTTCCCATAGACCTCAGTGGAGTTACGACATACCCGCTATCTCAACGGAAAAATAAAGTCTCGATTGCAGATTTCGCCACGCCGCCGAAAGGAAACAGTGTATTCACCGATTTTCTCGATAGTTTGCCAAACGTCCTTAAAGCTCAAGATTTCAAAAAATTAATCGAACTTATGGTATCCGCGCATCACAAGAGAAAACCTGTTGTAGCAATGATGGGCGGTCATGTTATCAAATGTGGTTTGAGTCCAGTTATAATCGCTTTAATCGAAAAAGGTATTGTCAACGCAATTGCATTAAACGGCGCTGGCAGTATCCACGATTTTGAAATCGCGCTAATTGGTGAAACTTCCGAAGACGTTGCGGAAAATATTCAAAATGGTACGTTTGGAATGTCCGAGGAGACGGGCAGGTTGATGAATGAAGCTATCAAAGAAGCAGCCGAAAAAAACTATGGCATGGGCGAAGGCTTGGGCAGGAAGTTGTTAGAATTAAATCCTCCATATCTCGAATATAGTCTACTTGCGGCGAGCGTTCGGCATGAAATTCCTCTGACTGTTCATGTCGCAATCGGAACAGACATCATCCATCAGCATCCTGCCGCGGATGGCGCGGCCATCGGGCAGGCGAGTTTTACTGATTTCCGGATATTCACGTCCGTTGTCTCAGAGTTAGGGGCTGGCGGCGTCCTGTTGAATTTCGGTTCCGCCGTATTGCTTCCTGAAGTATTCCTCAAAGCTCTGACAATCGCCCGAAATCTTGGGCATAACGTCGTCAATTTCACCACCGCCAATTTCGATATGGTTCAGCACTACCGCCCCAATGAAAATATCGTCAAACGTCCGACCAACATGGGCGGCCAGGGCTATGCTTTCACGGGACATCATGAAATTATGATTCCATTGTTGGCAAGCGCAATTGCCGAGCGGCTGACGAAATTATAGCCGCTGATTTGCAGACCACGCTAATTTGGAGCCAATAAATCAACGTTGTTTGGTAATCAGTGGCTCTTCGGGTGGCTGAAGTCGCGGAGACTTCAGCTACATAAAAATCATTGAGGATAACCAAATGAATACAATAAAACAGCAATTATTGGCAAGCGCCGAGGTCAAACGGCTTGTAGCGGAAAATTTGACCGAAAAAATTGCCCAGGCTGCGCAGATGATAATTGATAGTTACCGCAATGGAGGCAAGTTCATCCTCTTCGGCAACGGCGGTAGCGCGGCAGATGCGCAACATCTTGCTGGCGAGATGGTGGGACGGTTTCTAAAGGAACGCGCTGCTTTGCCGGCCATCGCGCTCAGTACAAATACTTCGATACTCACAGCTTTGGGAAATGATTACGATTTCGACGTTATTTTCGCCAGACAATTGGAAGCATGGACAAAAAAAGGCGATGTCGTAATTGGCATTAGTACCAGTGGAAACTCAAAAAATGTGCTTAAAGGCATAGAGAAGGCAAAGTCTTTAAATGCCCAAACTCTCGGATTAACAGGACACGGCGGCGGACAACTTGCTAAGATTGTTGATTTAGCGCTAATTGTCCCATCTGATGAGACGCCGCGGATTCAAGAAGCTCATATTACTATTGGGCATATTTTATGTGATATTGTTGAGCGGACGTTGTTTGAGTAAAAACATGAAACGTGAAACGTGATGAGTGAAATGATACCGCTGACCTAATGGACGCACGCGGACAAAACAGTATTTAACAAAAGCGAGTCCGCGTTCGTCCATAAAGTCTGTGGTATCTACGTTAGGAGGTAAAAAAATGGCAACTATTGCGATAGATACACGACGGCGAATTGACGCCATTGACCCGAATATCTACGGAAATTTTATCGAACATTTAGGGCGCTGCATTTACGGCGGCGTCTATGAACCTGGCTCACCGTTGTCGGATGAACGTGGGTTTCGGAAGGATGTTATGGAAGCAGTGCGGCGGTTGAGAGTGCCGAATTTGCGTTGGCCTGGCGGGAATTTTGTATCGGGCTATCATTGGATGGATGGCATCGGTCCGAAGGAAAATCGCCCGCGCCGGATGGAATTGGCGTGGCATACCGTTGAGACAAACCAATTTGGCACGGATGGATTTATTGAATACTGCAACGCTGTCGGAACGGAGCCGTTTATCTGCGTCAACATGGGCAGCGGCACGATGGATGAAGCGCAGAATTGGGTCGAATATTGCAACGGTGCGAAGGATACGTACTACGCGAATCTCCGCCGACAGAACGGCCATGAAGAACCCTACGGCGTGAAATACTGGGGTTTGGGAAATGAGGTGTCGGGAGGCTGGCAAATTGGACACAAGGAAGCCGACGAATACGCCCGCGCCGCGTTAGAATTTGCGAAAGTGATGAAATGGGTGGACCCGAATATCCAACTTATTGCCTGCGGTTCGTGCCAGCAAAACGCCGATGACATGACGTTTAATCGCATCGTCGTTGAAAAACTCATCGACATCGCCGAATATCTCAGTATCCACATGTACGTGAGCAACCGGGACAACAACTATTACGAATACATGGGCACGTCAGAACATATTGAGAAATACATCCGCGCGGTGCGTGGGATTATCGGCGGAGCGGTATATCATTCTCGCCACGGCAAAAAGATGAAAATCGCTTTCGACGAATGGAACGCCACGTATAGCTTCCCTCACGAACATCCGCATCATGAACGGTATACGTTAGAGGACGCGTTAGTGGTGGGTATGTTTCTGAATGCGTTCATCCGCCACGCTGACGCCATCAAAATAGCAAACATGGCGCAGTTGGTGAATATCATCCCGCCGATTTTCACTAGCCCGGAGGATATGTTCCTGCAAACGATTTGTTATCCTTTAGAATTGTATACCTGTGAAAACGGCACGGTGGCGCTCGACGCTTACTGCGATTGTGAGATATTCGACACCAGGCGATATGGCAAAGTACCCTATCTTGATGTATCCGCCAGCTTTGCGCCTGACAAAAATCGGATTTCCATCAACGTCATCAATCGACATCTGACTGACGCTATACCTGTTACAATTGAGAATCAGCATGGCGGTTTGGCAGACAAAGGTATGCTATTTGAAATCAATGGCGAAGACATCAAAATGGTAAATGATTTTAAAGCAAAAGAAAATGTTGTAACCAAAAAGCGTGAGATTTCTGTGCCCTCCAATCCATTTGTTTTGGAACTCCCACCGCATTCTATTACGATGATACAAATATTCGTTAGACTTCCGAAGTCTTGAAGACTTCGGAAGTCTGGGTCAATCTTTCGCTACTCTCAAACGAGAAGGAGGTGCAATATTGAATAACCCGTATGGGGAAGAAGCGCTACGAGCACTCAAACAGGCTGAAGAAACTATCATCCAACACCAACAGCAGATTGAGAAACCAATGGAACTCTCCACTGAATTGAAAGCGGCTTTCAGCGCCATCGGAGAGCATCTGCCACAACTCTGGGAACAGTTTTCCAGCAAACATCAAAAAGCGCTTCTGCGGTGTCTCCTTGACAAGGTCGTCGTCCATCGCTGTCAACGTGATACCCTTCAGTTGCGTATTGTCTGGCGAGGTGGAGATACCACCAGCCAGACAATTCCAATCCCTGTCAATTCCTTGGCAGAACTGTCTGGTTCACAAGAGATGGAGCGAAGCCTTTTAGAACAAAGCCAAAAGGGGAAATCGGATGAAGAAATTTCCGCACATTTAGGTAATTTTGATGATTAAAGTTTACGTTCCGCTCTAATGCCTTAACCTGAGTGCTTCGTTTCTCGCAACGAAGGCTAACGGATAAGAAAAGAACATACATCCGTTAGCTAAAAATCCGCTAGTTAAAAAAAGCGAAGGTTTATTTGTCAAAACTGTAACCTGAGTGCTTCGTTCCTCGCAACGAAGGCTAACGGATAAGAAAAGAACATACATCCGTTAGCTAAAAATCCGCGCCCTCCTTGTGGAGGACAAGGTAATCGTTGAGCTCAAGGCGGTTGATGCCATCGCGCCCGCTCATACAGCTCAGCTCATTTGTTACCTTACGGCCACGGCAATGACAATTGGACTATTAGCCAATTTCAACATTGGCGGTGTCGAAATTGAGCGATTAGCGAACTTCCCGAAACCCGTTGAAAAGGTTCGGATTCAGGATTACTGTTGTAAAGATTCTTTTAGTCTAACAGATTACAGGCTCGCAAATTCTTGTGATGAAGTCGTTGTTGAGGCCGTCAGAGGAATCTGCGAAGTATGGAACGAGTTAAGTTACGGCTATCTTGAATTGGTCTATTTAAGAGCCCTAGAAGTCGAATTGGGAGTTGAACTGTTTTTCTTTGATAAGGAGTTTCAATTCGATGTTTTCTTCGAAAGCAAACTAATCGGAACGCAAAAGATTAAATCGGTTCTCAATGATGACATCTTTCTCGTTTTAACTTCAACAACCAAACCCCGCAAGGGTATGGAGAATAAAATACGTTCTATTTTAAAATCGACCTCTCTTTCTTGCGGAATACTGGCGAACCTCAATGGCAATCGACCACAGATTAAAATTATTCAATAGCCTAAAATCCGTTAGCTAAAATCCGTTAGCTTAAAATTGGGTTATTCACAGGAGTATCAAGATGACTAATCGAAAAACAACTTAAAATCCGGGTCGAAAACCCGGTTCTCTATATAACGGAGGGAATATGATATGAAACCAAAACTTTTAACTCCAATAGAACTTCGACAACAAGGTTTTGCCGTACTCGTTGAACATGTAGAGATAGCAAACGCTCTGCGTTTCATGAGACAATTTGAAGTTGGGCAGGGCGATTATACCAAAGAACGCGATGCTCTTTTGGAAGGCGAAACAGTTGAACAACTCGCTTCCAAAATACGAGCAAGCCGCCGCCCGAAAGATGAAGGTTGATATCACGGACTTAATGGACACACACAGACCGTTTGCGTGCGTCTATCAAGTCAGTGGTATCTCCACAGAGAGAAACGAAAAAATTTTGAAAATTTGCCTTGACACTATCGTTTTAATATGTTTTACTTACTTTATTCCTTAGTGTTTCTTATGATGGAACTTTCCTTTTTAAAAGAAAAGTTTGGTTACTGTAAAGCATCTCGCAAACACGAAAATTTTAGCATTTTAGCATTCTCGTCCGCTTCAAGAAAGTAACAAGCGACAAATTCTCAGCGCCTAACGAACGCAAGCTTTGTTCTTTTGTCTTCCATTTGCGTGTTGAGACTGGCGAATGGATTGAGTTCGATTTACAGTCGAATGAATGCTCGCGGTAGCTTCTTCTAACACGGCATTGCCGGCTTCGACCTTCGGCCTGCGCTGAACTCGCGAGGCGATTTCGGCAATACACAAACGTTAGGCGGCATCGCCTACCAGGAAATTGAAGGAGTTAAAAAATGACAAACTAGGAAAAGGCACAGATTCATTTGCAATCTGGTGACAATTTTTTTCAGCAAGGGAACTATGATGAGGCATGTAAGGAATACCAAATGGCCATAGAGGTCGACCCCAACTATGCTCTTGCCTACAACAACTGGGGCGCTGCTCTTGCCAACCAGAAGAAATACGAAGAGGCGATTGAGAAATTCAAAAAGGCTATTGAGGTCGACCCCAAACAAGCTCTTGCCTACAACAACTGGGGTTTTGCCCTTGCTCACCAGAAGAAGTACGAAGAGGCGATTGAGAAATTCAAAAAGGCGATAGAGGTCAAACCAGACTATGCCGATGCCTACAACAACTGGGGCAATGCCCTTCGTTACCAGAAGAAATACGATGAAGCGATTGAGAAATTCAAGAAGGCAATAGAGGTCAAACCAGACTATGCCGATGCCTACAACAACTGGGGTCTTGCCCTTGTCCACCAGAAGAAGTACGAAGAGGCGATTGAGAGATACAAGAAGGCAATAGAGGTCAAACCCAACTATGCTGATGTCTACAACAACTGGGGTCTTGCCCTTGCCGACCAGAAGAAGTACGAAGAGGCGATTGAGAAATTCAAAAAGGCGATAGAAATTGACCCCGAATATGCTCTTGCCTACAACAACTGGGGCGCTGCTCTTGCCGACCAGAAGAAGTACGAAGAGGCGATTGAGAAATTCAAAAAGGCTATTGAGGTCGACCCCAAACAAGCTCTTGCCTACAACAACTGGGGCGCTGCTCTTGCCGACCAGAAGAAGTACGAAGAGGCGATTGAGAAATACAAGAAGGCGATAGAAATCGACCCCAACCATGCTCTTGCCTACAACAACTGGGGCTATGACCTTGCCGCCCAGAAGAAATACGAAGAGGCGATTGAGAATTACAAGAAGGCTGTAGAGATTGACCCCGACTATGCTGATGCCTACTTCAACTGGGGTCTTGCCCTTTCCGACCAGAAAAAGTACGAAGAGGCGATTGAGAAATTCAAGAAGGCTATACAAGCGGATGAAGACTACGTCTATGCCTATCATAATATCGCTTACTTCCTTGGGAGACAAGGCAAGTATCAGGAGGGATGGGAAGCATGGGAGAAAGCCCGTCGGGTATACGAACGGACAAAAAAGAAGGCGAAAGCTATCAACAATGCAGACCACTTTTACTATTATGGTTGGGTTCTATATGATGTTTTTGGTGAATTGAACGAAGCAGAGGAGATTTACAAAGAAGGACTTACATTAGACCCCAATCATACTGGCATTTTAACCGGTCTCGTTAACCTGTACCTTGAACAAAAAGATGAGGATGTTCGTGAGAGAACGAATGTCTACTGGAAGGCGCGCGAAAATTATAGGAAAGCTGAACGTCTACTTAATGACCAGCGCCAGAAGGAAGATGATGCCTCTACTCTCCTCCAATTAGGGGAGTTGCTCCTCAAAATGGAAGAGCATACAGAAGCGGAGGAGGAAAAGTATTCAGAAGCGGAGAAGTATTTCATGCGCGCCCTCGAAAAGAACAGAGAATCGGCAACGCCCTATGCTGATTTAGGCGTCTTGTATACATTCAGGGAAGACTTCAAACGGGGAGCTCAGTATTTTGAGGATGCCCTCAAGCGAGACCCTGATGAACTAACAATATGGAGCAACCTGGCAGAGGCGTATCTCAGGTCGAACCTGAAGGAAAAAGCCGAAGCAGAATATAAAAGGATATTAAGAATTACATCGGAACATATAGAGTCGCAAATCGGACTGGGCGAAGTTTATACAGCGATGGGGGATGATGGGGACAGAGATATGTATGAGCAAGCCATACGCCACTTTACTGACGGTATCAATATGGCAGAGTCAAAGAAGGGTTCTAAAAGAATGAAGAAAAAGGAGTTGGCTGCCGCATACTATTCGAGAGGATATGCCAGTGTGAAACTTTATGAGATTTCTAAAGTCATAGGGGATGAACGTCTATTACATGACGCTCTGGGTGACTTTGAAGAATGCTTCCGCCTCGACCCAGACTATCACAAGGCAGGACGGGCTATAGAGAAATTAAAGAAAAGGCTTAGCCGTTTCTCGCTTCAGCGGCTGATGGAAAAATTAGGTCCTCCGTTAATTTCAGTTTCATCTCTATTTGTTTTTATTTTAAGCCAATGCAGTTTCTTTTTTGGTAAGCCTAATATATCTATAGAGGTAGGTTACTATGCGCTTTTGACCTTTGGGTCGCTTATTTTTACGGTAGCTGGCCTCTCCCTGCCACAGATATTGAAGCTAAAGGTTGCTGGTATAGAACTGGAAAAAAGTTCTGTGGAGCAGATAACGACCCCAGGACCTATTGGGATTAGCAAGTAGGGTTGGCATGTTTCAAATTTTCGCAAAAATTAGTTGACTGTACGTGAAACGTGAAACGTGAAACGTGATAGATGTAAATTCACGCATCACGTATCACGTTTCACGCATCACGCATCAAATGTAAACTATTTTCTGAAACATGCCGATTTCTCAGTAACAAGATTCGGAAAGGAGGGAGGAAAATGAGAAACGTAACTTCGATTTTTTTGTCTATCTCACTCTTGTTAGCGCTATTTTGTTTTAAGCCTGCGCATGGATTAAAGTATGATTTTGAGAATAGAGCGCAATTTGATGATTGGGAAGTCATCGACGGAGATTGGAAAATAGCGGATGGACAACTTAATGGGAAACAAGGCGCCAAGTATGTCGGCATAGTTCTTCCGGAATCGGAAAAATGGACGGACTTTACAGTGAAAGCTGATGTTACTCGCTCTTCAGGGACTTATACCTACTTTGTGGTTCGCTTTTCCAAAGCAGAACCGCTTACCACCTATCTTGTCGAAGTTACTACGGAAAACCTGAAAGTCTGGAAAGAAGACGCAGGCGCTGGCGCAAATTTGAGTTCAAATCCACTCCCCGATGCGGCAAAATGGTTGGGAACCCTTCACAAATTTCAAATCGATGTAAAAAAGGACCAAATCGACGTCTACATCGATGGAAAAAAAAGCGCGTCAGTCAATGATAAAACATTCTCAAAGGGAAAATTTGGTTTGGGAGGATATAATTCTGAAAACCTCTTTGATAATTTGGAATTTACAGGCCCTGGTATTTTTCAAGCCGTCAAACCAACGGGAAAATTATCCACCACCTGGGCAAACATTAAACGTCAGTTTTAACTTGACAATATTAGATTTCGCCGCGGAATCTAACAAAGTCAAGATAATAGAGGATTAACACAGAGAACGATAAGAAAGGAGGACGGCATTAATGATGCCTTTCTGATTGTTCCAATTAGAAGGGACATCCTGCCGAGTTTTTAAAATGAAACGTTTAGTAGCACTCACAACCACGCTTACAATTTTAGCGTTAATCATAGCCGGCTGCGTTGGCATCAACAAAGCCGCGCTGGAAAATCAAGCTGTAATGATGGAGGGTTTGAGAATCCCGATGGTCGTTACAGCGGAGGAAGCCAATCTTTACGACCAAAATACAGTAATAGGCAAGCTTCCTGTCGGAACAAAGGTTTATGTGTTGCACAAGGGCAGTACATGGTACACGGTCGAAGTTCCTATTGATAAGTATTCCATGAAAATCATAGGTTCAATGGACGCTGATGTGCTGGCGCCGATACCTGAAACGAAGAGTGATGTATCGCAAGAGACGACGATATCGGTAAGTCCGACCTACAGCGCCATTAGAGAAAAGTTGTGGACGGAATTCTTTCCAGAAGTCGGTATCAACACCATCGCCTCTACAGCAGACACGATATGGTTGGGGACGGATTCAGGGTTGTATAAATTTCCCGCAGACGCTCCTGGGCAAGCAATTAAATATACTGCGACTGACGGATTACCGGATGATGATGTTCAATCTATCGGATTATACAAAGATGAAGTTTGGGTAGGCACTTATCTCGGGTTGAGTAAATTCGTCAACAGCGATTTCATCAACTACACGATATCCGACGGTTTGCTCAAAGGCGCCATCATGGCGATTGATGTCAACGACAAATACGTCTGGTTAGGACTCACCAGCGGTATTAGCAGGCTTGATAAAGTTACAGGGACATTCGAGAATCGACCGCACGGCGGCGGCTGGAGTCCTGAATCCGGCAGCGGCAGCGCGCCGGCCAGTGGGAAAAGCGGCATCTACGCCGATTCTATCGCTATCGACGGCGATTGTGTGTGGAACGCCGCGTTCAACCTCACCAAAACGTCGCTTGACGGTATAGACCTCAAAACCTACGGCTGCGGCGACGGTTTGATTCATTCTCGGGTCGTAGATTTTGCCATTGATAAGGACGACATCTGGGCGAGCACTTTGTGGGGAGTTACCAGATTGGAGAAAAATAGCGTCAAATACGAACAATTTCGCATTGCTTATGGCCTGGATGGACAGGAAAATCCCATCATTGCGTCTGTTAAGGATGGCGATTCGCTCTGGATAGCCATGCGAGAAGGAATTGTACGACTTGACACCAACAAGAAAAAGTTCGTCACCTACTATGCCGTCTGGGATTTGTTCGGCGGGCGTTACATCTCAACTTTAGCCGCCGATGCAAAATACCTCTGGGTTGGCACATCTGAAGGACTATGGCGAATGGATAAAGCCGTCGCTAATTCCATCTCAGATGAAGCTTTAGTGGACGACTTTGAGAGCGAAAACCGGATTCGCGCTCGCGGCTGGAATCTTGGCAAACAAGACTGGAAATACGGCAGTCAAAACGTCTTCGTTGATGAAACCGCCGGCGCAAGTGGCACCAGTTCGTCGCTTTGTATCGAATATGTCGCCCCAGATTACAAACATAATAATCTGGGTTCTTCAGGCGTCAACATCTCGGCAATGGACCTGACGGAATACGATGGCATCAGCTTTTTCATCAAAGCCAAACCCGCTGTTCAATTGAATGCCGACATCGGTGAGATTAGCGAAACCTGGGCGGTCGGCAATTGGAATGTTCCAGGCGAATGGATGCAGATACGCGTGCCATTCGGCCAATTCCACGTCCACGCCCAGGGTTCAGGCAATAGTGTCATCGAACTTCACGCGTTCAATTACTTGAGTTTCGGTTCACATCGTTCCTACGGTGTCGGCGCTAAACCCGCCCCCGGCGAAAAAGGGAAAATCTGGATAGATGAAATTCGGTTCTACAAAAATGAGGATATCAACAAAATCGCTAGCCGGTATTAAAGAATAGTGAGTAAGTGAGTGAGTGGGTGGGATTGTTCATTTACCCACCATGCACATCAACTTAAGGAATTTTTCGCGCAATTTGTGCATCGCCAACGCCTTGAAATGAATTTCAGGCTAAAAGCGAAAGTCCACTCAAAGTGGACTACTGGGCGAATTTAGTCGTCTTTGAGACGACTTGAGCTTCTTAGCCTACGAATTGATTCGTAGGCTTGATGCGCATGGGTGGGATTGCTCACTTACCCACTCACCCAAAATACATCCGCGCCCGTCCGTAAAGTCTGTAGTATCATTTAATAATCAAAATTACATAACCACCAGGATTAGGAGATATTTATGATTACATTAAAAAATCAGTTTGTCAGCTTTGGGGCGTCAGCGTTTGCTCTATCAGGCTGCTCAAGTGGCGCAAGCAAACCAGTGGGGCCGGCAGAGCAGTATTTGGATGCCATGCTTCAAATCGTTGAACGGATTGATGAGAATCTTTCAACCATTACGGATGTTGCGGAGATTGTCGCTGACCGGGTGTTAGCGGGTGGCGCGTTATCCGCCAAAGACAAGGAGGATGCGTTTGCGCTCGAAGCAATCACGCGAGCGGGCGGGCTCATTTTGTTGGGGAAAGGCGCTGAAGCGGGCGTTGTCGGGCAGAACACTGTTCTCCTCGGTTCTTCGGGCGGCGACCGGGATTACGATATCCAGCAGGTTGAAGCCGCGCGCGACAATGATGCGTTGGTTGTGGCGTTCGTTTCTCATCAGCAAGAGCCTGTTAAAGGATATGAACCGTTCGCGGAGTTGCCACTGCTGCACGAAGTGGCTGATTATTCGATTGATAATTTCCTCAAGGATAACGATGCTATCGTCTCCATCGAAGGGCTGGAGGGAAAAATCTGTCCGGCGGCAGTAGTGGTCAACGCGCTGAATCTTTGGGTGTTTACGGCGGAATTTGTCGCTGCTTGCTTGCGTCACGGGCAAATGCCCGCGATGTATCTGAGTGCATTCGTCCCAGGCTCAAGTGCGCGCAATGGAAGGTTAAGTCAGTATCGTTTCCACCCTGATTTAGAACTCGAACCGATTCCGCGGGGGAAATTGGGCAAGGAGTACCTGGACTATATAGCGCAGAGTATCGCCCAAATCAAAGCAACGGAGATACCTGCCGTGAAGCAAGCCGCCGCAGTTGCTGCAGAAGCCATAGAAAAAGGCAGACATGCTTATCTGGTGATTATGGGACACATGCCGCCGCGGATTGTAGGCGGTTACGGCGACCCTTCTGTTTTTTCGCCCATCAGCCTGTCTCCACAAAACGCTGAAGCGATACTCCACCAGGGAGATTTCGTCGCCTTTATAGAATATTGCGGCATCCCGCGTAATACCCTGAGCGCCGTAAAGAAAGCAGGGGCTAACAACGCCTGGGTAGGTGTGCCAGTAGATGATGACCTGCGTTATCCGGATTTGGATATTTTCATCTACCCCTACTGGAAGTTCGGCGATTTCTCAGTGGAGGTCCCAGGCTATGATGTGAAAATTTTACCTCCTTCCGGTGTCCTTCAGTCGATAGTCTACTGGTTACTCTCTGGAGAGGTCACTGCGCTGCTCATAGAGAAAGGCATAGAAATCAAGGTCAAGCAACGACCATGGTAGTGCCGCGTTCCGAAGTTGGATGCAAATTTGGGGTAATTTTAGGGTGAGTTATGAAATTCAGACTGGTTACCTTTCTTTTTCTTGCCGTTATCTTCACTATATTTAGTTGCAAAGATATTTTTGACTCTCCTGCTTCTGAGGAGACTAAACCGTCAAACGCAAAGCAACCATACCTTCCCAATTCGAACTTTAACGTCGCAACCGCGGAGGCACGTCTTTTCAACTTAGTCAACGAGCAGAGGGTACAGCATGGCAAGCTACTATTGCAATTACGGCAGGACCTGGTTCTGGTCGCGAGAAAGCACAGCGAAGATATGCGGGATAGAAATTTCTTCGCTCACGTCAATCCCGATGGCAAGGATGTATCTGGTCGGGCGAAAGCGGCAGGTATTGTCTATGACGCTATCGGTGAGAATCTGGCCTGGTCTTCTATTCCAGCAACGCAGCAGATTGACCCTTTGCAGGACACCGTGATTGGCTGGATGAACAGCCCCGGTCATAGAGCGAACATTCTGGATAACTTAGGATATACTCATACTGGCATAGGAATTGCTATCAAAGATTCAATTGAGGAAGCCGGGGCGCAAAAAATCGGCATAAGGGCATACTATTTTACCCAGGTTTTCCTCAAGCCCAAAAATTAAAATTGCCTACATTGCCCTGGATTGATGATTGGTGATTGATGATTGATGATTGAAAAAACTTTCCTTCAATCAACAATCGACAATCAATGGTCTTATCCAGCTTTTTCATACCAAAATTTAGAGGCCTCCAAATTGCCGATGGTTTCATGTTTTTCACCAAATTCTAAACATCTAAATATAATCTCCGTTGGCTCTATGTCAAGAGCCTTGATTGCAGCATATAATTGGTTAGCTTGATTCCAATCTCCTCGTTTGACATAGTCGTCAACTTTATACAGCAAGGACTCAAGGTCTTCAAAATTCTGTTGGAGTTGCATTTCGCGAAAATCTCTTCTGGTGATTATCATCCTGAAGATTGCTTCATAAATGATGATTAATCCTATCATAATTCCAAACCAAATCGCATAATCTGTTGCTCCATCGGATGCCAGGTTAGATTCGACAATGCCCAATAATACTTGAATGAATTTCGCTAAAACAATGGTTAAGAAACCGCCAATAAATGAGTAAAAAATCTTTAAGGTTTTACTTTCATTGAGATGTTTAAATAGAATTAAGAGAAAGCGATAATACCATGCCATAGCTGCGAAAAAAGTAAACCAGGCCAAAAATTCCATAATTATCTAACCTGCCTTTCTGAAGTGTGAAGCACCGACGCCAAAGGCTTACGGTAAAGCGTGAAACGGAAATGGCAAGAGGACAAGACGGCAAGGTGGCAAGCCATTTAGCCGTTTTACCTCTTAGCCATCTTGCCATTTAGCCCCTTTGCCCCTATCTAAGAATCCCCAGTTTCCCGACTTTTTCCACTTTTCTGCCCTCGAGTTTTGCTACAATTTTGTATAGATACACCCCATTTGCTAATCGTTTACCCTCTTGAGTATATCCATCCCACAGTTCTTCATTATATCCCTTGAAAGCAGACGCTCCATCAATCCTTATGATTTTCCGTCCCGATACTGTATAAATTGAAATTGCAACATCATCTGCGCCTCGAGTGAGTATGTAAGTGAAGTAAGTGCTATCGGCAAATGGATTTGGATAATTCAAAAATTTAATGATGTCCAATTCCTCATTTTCTTCATCCGGTTGATTATATTGTTCTTCCGAACTTCTAAGCAGGTTGCATACCTCAAAATTCGAGAGAAATTCCACCTCTGATTCCACGGCTTTAACTAACGATGAACGTATGTATTCGTATGAGAAATTAAACACGGGAACAAAACTATGGAATGAGTTAATAAGAAAAATCAGTTTCTTTGAATATTCTATTGCGCTATCTAATTTATGTTGAGCTTCAATCTTACTATCCTGCCATCTTGCCATCTTGCCGTCTTGCCGTCTTGCCCTCTCGCCCTCTTGCCATCCTATATTGATGGCTTCCACCAGGCGAAGCCGACTCTCGAAAAACGTCGTCCATATTTGCATAAGGCTTTGAGCGTCTTCAAAATTATATTGCGCTTCAACCGAAGGGAATTGAATCGCCTCTGAAGCGGCAGTCATCTCATTATCAGCGCGCTGTTGTTTAGGGAGCAACGCGGAAAACCGTTGTTCAGCATATTGGGCTATCTCCAGGCTGGGTGTTGCCAATGTATTAGCTACTGCATCACGTCCTATGAGGTTCCAAAACCGCGTGGCTAAACCGCTCGAACCGCGTTTATATTGCCCCAAAAACGATAGTGAACCCGCATAGTCCGTAAAGTAATCGGATAAAACCTGGGCGTTTATACGCAACCCACTCAGAATATGTTCGCTTCGCTCACCGACGCCTTCGGCTTTCGGTTCCGCTGCCTGTTGTCCGTATAGATTCACAAAATAGTTCTGCATCAACGCTTCATAATTGATATCCGGCGACCAGTTGATTTTGGCGCTGACCAATTTATCCAGGTGCGAAAATCCATTTTGTCCCTGAAGGGTGAACCCACCTAAGCCATGTACCTCTGGATTCATGGCATATTTTCTAACACCCTCTACAAAAAGGTCTGCTTCGACCATCCAAAATGGCATAACTTCCTCAACATCATGGGATAGAATCAAAAAATGACGTCCATTTTTGCCAACAGCGTTTATTCTTTCTATCGGTATTCCTGGGTCAGGGACGGGTTCGCCATCAATGCCCCATTTTTGAGAGATAATTGTTCCTGGCGGTAACTTTTGAATGTAAACGTATTCTGGGTCTTTTAGCCATTTCGCGTCGTATCCGGAGATGTAAAACTTGAAGTCGGGACGTATTTGACGCGCGGCGTCAATAATATCAAAATATATCTGCCACAATAACTCCTGTCCCCTCCCTGAGACATCACCGCATTCTGGTGATTCGCTGGCGCGCGTTTCGTATCCCCACGAACGCAAATGAAGGCCGGATAGCGAAGGATAAGTTCTCACAATCTCTTTGATAAGACGTCTGACCAAATCGCGAAATACAGGTTTTGACCAGCAAAAGGGACGATAAGATTGCAAGTTCCGAGAACCGCCATAAGAAACTTCTTCAGCTAATAGCTCCGGGTGATTGCTAATAATCGCCTTTGTCGGTTCGCCTGTAACATACATAAACAAGTAGGAAGCAATGCCGCGACGCTGAAGTTCGGAAAATCGTTCCTGCAAATCCCTAATTCGGTTCAGACGTGAGTATCGGGGTTCATCTTGCATATCCTCAAATTCCGGGGTATCAACATATTTGAAGGCCGTCCCTAATCCATCATCGCTTCCTGTGCCAGTCCACACGCCTTCAGCGCCACTCATATTAATCCGATGCCGCGCTAACCAATCAGGAGATTCCACTTCCAACGTCGCACGAATGGGGTAAAATGGCTTTGCTTCTTCATCTAACCCACCCCCTGCCCCCTCCCAAGAGGGGAGTATAAATGGCAACGCGAGATTTGGATTTACTTCGACAGTAAAATCCAAATCAACAGGACTTAGCCCCGTTAGAGCAGTGATACACGCTTCTACAATTGCATAAACGCCATAAAGTACCCCTATGGAACTATTGCCTGTAGCAACAAGAAATACAGCATCATCCGTTTCAACCGTTTTTAGAATGTACCCCTCTGAACCCAATTGAGGATTTAATTTGATTAAACCATCATTCTGAAAATCCCTTACATACGAGTTGCTTTCGAGAGTGCCGAGAATAATTGCAAATTGTTCGGAAAACGATTGACCGGCAATGATTACTTCCAACTGAGTTTCGGTAAATTTCGATACAAAGTAATTTAATTCACTCGCCGCGTACCACTCTTGTTCCGAAGCCTTCTCACCGACTATAATTACTGCAACCGGCTGGCTATTTGATACAATCTCGATTCCATTGGCTGTAACGATGGGGCTAAATGTAGCGATAATAATTATCAATAACATTCGTTTATTCATCAGAAGATTAAAACGTAAAACGTAATAATTTTACGCATTACTCATTACGTTTTACGCATCATGTATCACGTTGATTGATGATTGATGATTGTTGCTTGTTTTGCTTTTCAATCAACAATCGACAATCGACAATCAACAATCCTGTTACTTACAACTCAGCGACAACCTCCACTTCGGCTCTCTGCTCCGGCTTATCTTGTTCTGTAGCAAGTAGGCGATACTTAAATCGCAGAGTCATGTCGGTAAACTTTTTCACCCTGTAATCAGTTCGGCAGCGGACTTCGTGACTGAGGCCGTCGTAAAAATTGTACTTCGCTAAAGGGAGGTTGCCTTTGCTTTTACCATACGCAATCTGGTATGAAAGGTTGACCCGTCCTTTTCCGAAGAAAGAATAGCTAAATTGGTTTTCCAAGGAGAGGCTACGGGTGTGGGTATCCATCCCTTCACTTCGTTCAAGGGCAAGTTTATCCTCGGTTAAATCGGTGTCATCTTCTGTTTCATAAGCGCCTTGTAGACCAAGGGTTATCTTATCCGTAAGCTGGTACTGAAATCTGAGTCTGCTTGTTCTTTCATCTCTACGGATATTTGATACTATTCTCGGCGCATCACCTTGAATACCTAAGTCCGTCATTTTTTCAAAAGAAAGTTGCTTCTCCCATTCAGACTCCAAAGAAAACCGGTTGACAGGGGCGCTGCTTGCTTGCAAGTTCCATTGCCTGGATTGTTGCTTCCATTCTCGACTGTTGACACGCTTGTTGAGTGAACTGTTAGCGTTATATTCGATATTGAAGGTGAATAATCGCGTCGGGGAAAATTCTAATCGATATCGTTGCGCTTGACGCCCGAATATGGTGTTTTTCGTTTGTCTATTCCGCAATAGATATAGTTGTAATTGGTCCGCATTTTCTTGTTGTTCTGTAACATTATACCGAATTTCTCCCTTGAAGGATTTCGCCATAAATTCTGTTAACATCGCCCCTTTTCCTTTTGGTGAGTGGTCTTCTCCCTCTTGCCTCCTTGCCCTCTTGCCCTCTTGCCCTCTTGCCATCCTATATGGACTGAAGCGCATACGAAATTGAAGGTCAACCGCCGAGACTGGTTTATCGCCCACCGTCCGCACAATTTTGATGTAGTCTCCGTTTTCGTAATCTTCTTCATAGTGATATTCATCGACTTTGACGTAGTTACCTTGACCGGGCTGAATTGGGACGCCGTAGAGCGTGTTGGTATAAATCTCTATTCTTTCAGTCGCAAGCTTTCTATCAATTTGATAGCTAATATCGGAATCAATAGCTCCAGAAAACGGCTCGAAGCCAAGGTTCACATCAGCTAAATTTGTTTTGGTCTCCGCTTCGGGCAGTTCTTTGAATACGCGTCGAGAGAAGTTTGTTGATAGATTTGCCCAGGTCCACGGTTTTGAAAACATCCCTACGGACGCTGTCCTGGCAGTGCTTTCTCTTGTCCAATCAGAAAAAGTCAAGGGACGACCATCAACGGAAACTGCGCTCTCTTTTTTAAAAGCTTCCTCGAAGGAATATTCGCAAGAAAGAGACGCCCGTTTAAAATCCAGAATCTCCGCCTTCAGACCGCTTTCTTTGCGTTTACGATTACGGTTGAAATAATCGGTGGAATTTAGGTCTACCGATTCGAGATTTTCGTCGTATAAGCTCAGATTGACTTTGCTGATTCGGTGGGTGATATCGAACCGCTCACGCGTTTTGCGGTAATCTTCACGGCCATCCTTGAGATTTGTGCTCTCCTGATACGTTGTATGGAATTTAGGCAACTTTGGGATATTTATGTTGATGCCTCTCTTGAAGTTTTGATTTATCGTATCCTTCCAACTTCCGACTTCCGACTTCCGACTTCCGACTTCCGCTGTCCGTCCAAGCCCAGCGTCGAGTTTAACGCCAGAGATAGGTTCATATTGAACATTCACGTCAGCGGAACTTTCAGTGGGAGTTTCTTGTTGCATTGATTCACCTATAAAAAATATATCATCAAATTTTTCGTCCTGATACTGTTTTTCATAGCGAGAACGCCCTCGGTTAGAAGTTGTCCCGCCAACCGGGAAAAATTTTCCGTCGAGTTTTCGCAGGTCGAGATTCAAGCGCAGTTTTTCTGTCGAAGAATTAGCAGTCAGCTTCCACGCAGGACTGGTTTCAACTTTGTCTAATTGTGAAAACGTGTTATAATCCAGATTGCTAAAAGCCAACTCGCCCATAAGATAAGTACGTTCTCCTAAATTCAATTGTCCATCGAAACCCAAGACTGAATGTTTCTTCGGTGCTATCAAGGAGTCGGAAGTCGGAAGTCGGAAGTCGGAAGTCGGAAGTTGGAAATCGGAATAAGGTTGTTCTGAAATGTCGGCTTGTTTGAGTTCACTCCAGAAAGTTAGTTTTTTCCCCGTAGCATCTACTTTTTCATTAGGGTTCAGCACATTATTGCGCAAATTTTTGATATCGTCTTCAGACAGGATAATATACGGTTTGTCCTTATTGTCTGCTTCGACGGCATAAGATAACCCCAAAGTTCCACTGCCGTTCAGTAGCTTCAGTTTTCCCGAAGCGCCGTACAAGCTCTGCTTGTAGGCAATGTCCTCTGGAATATATTCAAAATCAACCCGAATCACGTCGTTGCCGGTAATCAGATGCTTGCTGGTAAATTCGATGGTCGGGTCGCCATAATCTTGAATGACGTAATCATTATCTTCGCCGCGCCGCATCCGTTCACCATTGAGCCAGACTATTTCACTGCCCGCTTTCACTACGATATACTGTCCATCAGCATCAAGCCGATATTCGCTCTGCCCCTCGACGCCCTGTATAGTTTTAGAAAACGATTGCCCTTTGGGAATTGCGCTTGGGATGACGCTAAAACCGCCCCAGTCAAAATTGCCCTGCACCATAACGCCTTCTAAAGCCCGTGGGAAAGCGACAAACTCCGATTCGCCCCCCTGCATCCCCCCGTTGACGGGGGGACAGAGGGGGGTGCCTTCGTAATCTCCCAACGTAGCTGAGACGTGTGGTGACGTAATTCTAATGAGTTTTTGGTCAAGATCTTCAATATCTTCAGTCATACCCTCTGGCTGGAACGGTAAATCCTGGTCGGAGAGCATCGCTATCACGCTGACATTTTCAGAAACTTTGCCATCGACATTGATTCTGAGAGATTGGTCTGGCGTTAGAGAGCGTCCACTCCCCATTGATACCGAAAACGTTTTAGTCCCGGTTACTCTTAGAGCCGAAGGTGTTGCTGGCTCCGAAAGTATCTCCCCCGGCTTATGGAATTGTTCCAATTCAGCGGGCGTTTCAGAGGGTTGAGTAAGCGGACGCCCCCCCACATCCCCCCCGTCGACGGGGGGGACAGAGGGGGGGGAAAGCTCGCGCTGATAAATTCTCTTGATGCCCAATGGAATGATGTCGTATTCAATCTCAAGCGAAGAAGCTTTTGGAATGGGGAGAAGAATTGAAATATACCCCTTTGCATAATCTATGGCATAATCAATACCCCTCAAAATTTCCTCGCCGTTCAGACGCACAACTTCGCTCTTCGCAATAATGGGCCAATATTTTAGTTGATATGAATATGTCACAAGATCCTCGCTATCTTCACTTTTCGTTTCAGCAACATTCAGACGCTCAATTTTATGAAAAAGAGAAATCGGAGGGAATGAAATATCGGGATTTTCTTTGCTTCGAGCAATTGGTGTTAGACATATAAAAATACTAATGATGCAAAAGGTGAGAAAATGATAATCAGTCATTGGAATAATACAGAACTGTATTCAGCACCTCTCGTTTCGATTTTGAACCGTGATGTGTGAAACGTGAAGCATGAAAAATGATAATAAACTAAAATGTTGAATTTACCCTACATCTTACTAACGGAACATTAGTCTAAATGGAATACCTCTTCCATTTCAGCCCACCATTCACCATCCTTACGGGTCTCTAACGGTTCTTGCATCGGCTTCATAATTGCCCACCACTCTTGTGTCTTAGGATGAGCGGCCATCTTCGCCATATCAGCGCCAAAATCGCCGCCTGTATATTCAAAATAGCTGAAAAGATAACCATCTTTGTGATATGGAATAATTGCGGATATTGCATTGTTTAATCATATCCAGAGCTTCCGGCCAAACTTTTGCATGATATGCTTTATGCTCCGCCAACTTTTCGGGCCGGATACGAATTACCATACTATATCGCTTCATTTAGTTTCTCCTTAATTTATAGCCGCTAATTGTCTGACCACGCCAATAATCAGCGTTGTCTGTTAATCAGCGGCTATACTTTACGCATCACGCATCACGTTTCACATATTGTATCAGATAACCCAACACAAATCAAGCGAAAATTCTACTACGAAGTGTTTCGCCCGCTTTTAGCTCGCAGGGGCGCTCAAAGGTCAACATTATCTTGTCATCAGACATTGTAATTTGAGCGGATAAAGCTTTTTCTCCGACTTGTACAATAGCTTTCGTTGGCTTTATTTCTTCTAAGAGCCAACCCAGGCTGAAAGTCTTGAACGTGATTCCTCCATGTTTGACTGATAGTTCAGCCTCTTGCAAAATCTCCCCTAACCCCCCTTTTACAAAGGGGGGTATGCTCTGCCGAAAACAGCCCCATGCTTTCCCCGTTGACCAAAACGTCTGAAACGCCTGTTGGTTGATTTTAGGCGCAAAGCTGAGTTCTTGCGTAACCGCGCTATAGCGATATCCTGATAGCCCTAACACTGTACCCCAACTCGCCATCGCCCGCGCATAGTGATGTCCGCATTCAGCTTCGTCCCAGGGATTACGCCGTTTGCCATCGTAGCGAGCACGAATACCGCGGATGACTGAAAGCCCTTGCTCAATAAATCCTTCGTAGATTAAATGAACCGCGGCTTGATATTCAAAGCCGGTCATCACTTCGCTGAAATAAGGGAATGGGATATTCGGTCTACCGCCTTTTGGCCAACTGCATATAAGCATAGCCGCCTCATCATTCAAAGCGAACGTGCGCATGTTATTCCAGTGGTCATAAAGTTCTTGCTTGAAATTGTATTTGTATAGCGATTGCATAGTGGTGCGCACGTTTTCAGGCGAAAGTAGATAGCCCAACCCCACAATATGCGCCATATATTGCCCGACCAATTGGTCAACCAAACAGCCTTCGCCAACCTGATAATCCGGCATCTGACCGCTAACAGCGCCCATGCCTATGGTTAGTTCTTCACGCGGTACAACGCCTTCGGGGAGAGGACGAATCTGCTGAATGTAGTATTCGCCGTTGAACAAGTTTTTGTCTATCCAGGCCCGCCCACGTTCAAAAAGTTCTCGGCAACGCTTAGCGAAGTCAACGTCATTCATCGCTAACGCCATCTCTTCTGCGGCGCGAAGCGCGCCTAAATACCACGCCCCCATCATCGGGTTTGGTCCGTAAAACTCCACATCATAAGTATTATGCTGGACACCCTCCATAACTCCATCCTGGTCAGCATCCCACGAACCCGCTGCCCACGCAAAAGACAGGGTTCTTTTGGCGTGAGGCCACAAATCTTGTAAAAGATGATTGTCCCCAGAAAGTTGCCACTCGCGGTATAATTTCATGATTACGCCCATTTGTCCATCAGCAGCAGTTTTGACCGAGCAACAAGCGCGCTTCAGCGGCAATGGAGTACGAAATGCCGCAGCGCCGCTTTCCGTAGTGCTGAATTTCAGTTCTACTTCTCGCATAGTGTGTGCCAATTCAGGAAAGAGAAATGCCGTCGCTTGTTCGTAATTCCAAACATGAGTACAGGAACCCATGCAACAGCCACTCTGGTCGCTGCATCCCTCGAATCCGAAGAATCTGCCATCAGGAGTGCGAAAACAGGTTTGGGTTCTCAAAGTGGAAAGATTGTTCAGCGTTGCTTCTTTTACTTCTTGCGGCAATGTACTTGAACAGAAAGTCTCCACAAACTCAACCGTTTTTTGTTCTAACTCAGGCAATTTATCCGCCATATACTTAGCAGCCGACCAGGCGTCAGGAAACTTCTGAGCATAGTAGTTGCCTACGAATCCGACGCCCTCACCTTCTGAAACGCCCCAGCCGCAGCCTTGAGCCGTGCGATTAGGAAAATGCCAGGCAAGTAAGAAGGTAATTTCGGCTTCGCTCTTCGGAGGCACAGTACAAGAGACTGCGAGAGAACCATGAGACTGTGCAGTGTTATTTTGTGGGTCATCTAAGGTTCCATCTTCAGAAAAATCATCCCAGAAAGCCAAAAGGTCATTGTTCCATCGAGGGTTCGCCCAGCGTCGCCGATAGCTTATGTCCGTATGGGGCGTCGCCAAAACTATCGTCCCGGCCTGGGGAGCGTCGGATGGTATCGTATCGGAACGTAATATCAACCCTCGCAAATTTCCATCATCTCGATATTCGACGCTTCTACCCGCCTTCGCATTTTCTGGCCCGTCCACGCCGATAAAATTCTCCACGCTACCTGCTACAGATGCCTGAACCGGTTGTTCATGAGGATTCGAGAGCACATAGTGAATAACGATAACTGGCAAACCAGAATTATCCGCGTCATGTGGAATCAGCGGATTGAAGGCTTCCAATCGGATATTCAGAGGCACTGAAGGGTCAGCTAAGTGGACCTGCGCTAACGGATAAGCCGCCTCAAAGCTGACATGGCGGAAACGGGGTAATCCTGCCGCAGACCAGGTTGCGCCAAATGCACCTTCATACGGAGGTTGAAGTACGCCTTCTAAAACCCGGGTAACAGGTTGTCCATCGCCTCCCCTCCTTTGGAGGGACCCACCCCCGGCCCCTCCAGGGAGGGGAGAGGGGTGGGTTGCCCATAACGCAAAGAAACTGTAACGTGGGACAAACCCTTTCGAGGGACGGTTCATTATCTCCCAATCGCGCAACTGCCCTCGTCCGCCTAAACTTATGGTTCCCGTCCCAATGCCACCTAACGGAAAGGCAATTTGGGAGAGATGTTCCTTATCGTAGTGTGTAAGCACAGGCCATTTGGTTTTCTTATGTTTATCTTCTGTTTTTGACATTTTGTTCTCCTTTCATCTTCGAGATTCGGGTTCTTTTTGGATATTTCCTTCTTCATCGTTAATTAAAGCAGTTATCTCTCCGTTTTTATTAATTTCACGCAGTTTTTGATAAAAAATCCAAGTGTTATGAAACCCACGCCTTTTATTACGATTGCATCCCCTGAAGATAATCACTTGTATGCCTTCTTTACACATTTCGCATGAACAAGACTTCCAAGGTTTATCCAACAATGTTCGCTCATACTTTTTTCTCAGATTTTTTCCATCATTTCCTTTTCGAAGCAAAAGCACGTCATATTCTAAAACCGTGTTAAGAGTATCTTCTAAACTTGCTTTTCCTAAATCATATTCTACAAGTATCTCTAACGTGTCTTTTTCAAGCTTTCTTAACTTTTGATAAGAGTAACCATTATGCTTTGCATTATCAAACATCCGACGGTTGTCCGATTGTGGAACGCGGATAGCCGTGTACCATTTACCATTGGGCGCCAAGTAGTTTTGACCTGAACGTAACCAAGCTTTTCTTAGGAAGGATGCGCTATCGAAACTGGTTACACCAAATCTTTTAAAATCTTCCAAACAATCAGGTCTGAGGACGCCAAATAGGTGAATACGTTTCTTCTTAACAACTGTTTGCATCGCTTCGAGGATTTCCAGTATAAAAGGCGATTTATACTGAACTAATCCACCAATACCTATATAATCATAGCCCATAGAAACAAGGCTATCCACTGAATCAATATAAGTTTTAAGATCATATCCTTGGGCGGAACCAATCGGACAAAATCGAAATCCTTTTGTACGGTGATAGTCGTAAAATTGTTGAGCATTTTTAAGAGAAATTTGTATACGCTTCTTCTTCTGCGCGGTCGTAAGTTTTTTTTTGACTCTACGTCCGTTTCTTTCATCTTGAATTAGTATATATTCGACGACAAGATGGTCTACCGAAACCCCATAGTTGAAACCTAAACTTTCATATATATTACAAACGTTTTGAACATTGTAGAATGCGGGAGGAATTTCTTCATTGACATACCCAAATGCTCCACAATCTCCCATCACTTCCAAAGGTATTGTAGCAGATGAAAATTTGAGATAAGATTGTATATCACTGGAATCTCTTATGTGGTAAGTATTATTGCCATCAGTTGTCAGTGAAATTTTAGATTTAAGTACGCATAAACTGAATAAAATTCCATCATACGGAGGGCGTTTAAAAAGATGATGAGCATAAATATCGTGCTGATATGGATTTTTCTTGTGCCCGCTGGAGTATTCATCGTTGATGAAATCAAACTCTGGGTCTAAGCGATCTTCCCAATCAGGGATGAAGTATTTCATTTCACGACACGAACCTAACGCTGATACTCAAATGAGAGTTAGGTTCCTCTCCTCTCTGAGAATATTTAGTTGGTCTGAAATTAATCGGTAAAACCGAGAACCTTCTTCGGTAAAAACAGCACGATAATATTGCCCGTCATCTACTAAAGTGACTAATCCAAGATTAACGCAATATCTCGCCGACCAAGAAATTATATCAGTAATTGCCTTCTCCGAAAGCGAATGGTGCCGCTGAATCAACTCCTGGAAAGCTGCCGTGACATGCGAAGGGACAGTTTGCTTTGCTATATTTTTGACGATATACCTTCCACGAAATAAGATGACGTACTGAAGAAAGGCGATTATCTGTAACACAGTGTTATTCAGCGTTGGTCCTATCCGAACTGCTCTCAAAATATTGCTTCTAAGGATTTGTTTCTGCGGTTCGCTTAAATCCAAGTAATCCCCTGCACCCGAGTTGAACCTTCGTCCAGATTCGATACGATACGGAAAGTTCGTATAATCTCTGAATTTCTGTCCAGAAGGCGTTAACATAATTTTATCCGTTTCAATATCAATCAATCCAAGGTCTTTACAAATTCTCAACCTAACGGAAAAAGCACTGGGGTCTTTCCAGCAAACTATTGATTTGAGTCGGTCAAGCGAAAGTTCAAGAAGGTTATCACGCTTAAACTTACCGAAAATTTCATTAAGTTGTCCGAATGATGCAACTGACCTTTTGACAAATTTAGTGTCTGAAGGTATCCCGAAGAGATTTTCCGTCATTTCTTGCAACTTCAAGTAGGCACACTCAATATCTGCATATTGATACAATCTGATATCCGTCGGAATGCCTTTGGTTTCCAACTGATTCTGGACTTCGGAAATAAATTTTGAGGGAGATTCTTCAGCAATTATCAAGCATGAAACGTTCTCACCATAGATAGCTTGCGCTGCTGAAAAATAACGCTCAACTTGTTCAACTACATGCTCAACCTTCGCATTTGAGTTAATTTTCTGTTCTAACTCAACGACAATGTAATCATCGGATTCATCCTGGAGAACAAAGTCAATTTCCCCAGCGAATCCCCAGTTGGAAATATCAAGGTAAGCTGCTATCAGTTTGTATGGAAATCCTATGATTTGTTGTAAAAGCGACGGGGTTTCCAATAGAGTAAATTGAATTTGTCTTTCTAACATCTTTTCGGTCTTATACAATCATTTCATCTTTAATTTCTTCGACAATCGAATCATCTGATTCAAAAGAGGTTTGGAATAGATTGTAAGTTAATCGTAGAAGTTCGGAATACAGATTTTCCATTAGGGTTTTATAAGTTTTGGATAGAACTAATGGAATATTTAATGCCTGACAGAGCCCAAGAAGCTTAGCGCTTTCAAAATCACTACTGATTTCCGATATTTTTGCATGCGCGGCTCGCTTTCCCAAAACGCCTTCTGTGACAATAGCGGAATTTGGGATTTGAAGGTTGTTAGAGGTAGTATGAAGTTCCATCACCTGGTCAATGTTATTCAATGTTTTTTTGCAGGAGAAATGAATAAATGAATTATGGATGCAGGCAATCACGTCCAGATCACCGACGGTAGATGAAGCAACATCTGTTTTGATATTGGCGTCTACAAAAGGAATATATGTCAGTTCTAACAATTGCCTTTTGTCTTTTGCTCTTTGCAAACTCATTGTGTGTTCTCTGTAGTTCGCTTCAAACATTTCAAGTAACTCAAGCAGAGATTTCTTGGCTTCTGGTAACTTATCTGAGAGCAGCTTGGCAATTTCCCTTTCACGACGTTGTGTTTCTTGTGACGTGAAAATAACAGTAATGCTTTTCTTGCCCTGGTCAATATCATCTAACACTGTTTGAATATCGCTTGGGCTTGAGAAGGTGGCACTTGAAATGTTATCTCTTTGCGTTTTTATCCAGTCATTGAATTGTTCTTGCTCCTTTTCATAAACTTGAAGCCGGCTTTCGGCAGCCTTTATATCCGAAATCGCCTTTGATTTTCTCGGCTCATATTCTCGCAAACAGTCATAAACCCACCATTCCAACCGATGCCCATCCTCCGGGTTTGTCAATACTTTGTAATCTTGAGGATTTAAGAAAAACAGCGTTCGCTTAGTGAGAGAACGCCCGCAAATATTACAATCCGTCACTTTATTCGGATTTATGCCAAATAGCGTGTCTCCAGCATTTGACATATTGATAATTGACCTTAATTTGCAATTGGGGCAGAAAAATTCGGTAGTCATTGAGGTATTGCCACGCTGAATTTCTAAGTCAGAACTTCGATTGGGATAGATATTTTGGGCACCAGGCAAATAATGCTTTACATCATCAGATAACTGTTGATAAGCTTCGAGATAGGAATGAGAATCATCATATCCCATCTGCGTCAAAATCTTCAAATCCCAGCATCCATCGTTATCAGAAGACGAGATGTGAGGCGGATTATCTATGTTCATCCTGCGGAAAGAGCATTGCAAGATCTTTTCGATTTTCGGCTTGAGGCGTGAGTCAAATTGGCTTCTGATTTCTTCTGGAAATCTCACATATATCTTAAGCTCGGGTGAAATCTGGACTGTGACACAGTAAGCAATTCCACGCACCGTTTCGATTGAGAATAGATAATCAAAATTCGGAGAGGTAACCTGATTGATTGCAGTATACATCGTGCCATTCAACCCAGAAAAAAGGATAGGGCGTTTCAACATCTCCAAGTATCGAGAAACAAAACCTTCTTCAGAAAAGTAACGGATGAGCAATAGAAATTCATCCCGAGTGAGAGGGGATATGGATTTTTCAAACAAGATTTCTTTCTGAATAATCTTTTGCATCTGAGTCACCTGTAAATTAAAAGGAAGTAATCTGTTGGATAATTTCAACATCAATTTCAGACTTATTTTCTTTCAGTGCTTGTTCTAAGGCGCGTCCGCAGTATTTGAGAAACTCACCCGTCGATAATCCTAATGGTAGTGTTCTCAATGTATCATATAACACTCTGAACGATTCTTCTGTGAAAGGCGAAAGTTCATCACCGGTTTCTGCATCAGGACGTGCTTGCGCCAGGTATTTTGTTAGGTACTCGCGTGCATTCTGTTCATTTTGCGCCCCATGAATAAGCAACTCACCCGTAAACCGCCTTGCCAAAGCTATATCCTCGTTTTTTATCCATTCTACCGCCTCTGTATCGCATCCGAAGGTGAGCATTACATTTTGGGGCATTACATTCAGGAGTTTGGTAAATCCGATGTAGGTTTTGTGCTTAGTTGTTCGATGCATTTGAGTAACATTTTCCAATTCATCAATAAAAATGAATATGCCACGATACATTGTACCGATAATATTAAGAACTCCTGCGAAATAATCGACAATTTCGATGTCTGCGATTTGATTTGTAGAAAATCCTAATTTTCTTGCGTCAGTGGCGCTAATTTTTCCTGCTGTTAGGAAATTCCAACAAAGCATTTGTCGAAATTGATAATCTTCGTCCAAGTTATTGATTAATCCCGCAAAAGCCTTTGCGATGTTCCAATTCATCGTCTGCTGATACAAGTAGGATTCATATATTTGAACCCATTCTGGAAGTTCAGATTTTACTTCTTTTATCTCCTCTTCAAGCAATCTGCTTTTTGCACCCCTCAAGTAGAGAACAACATGTTCAGGCGCATTAAGTCGATGCTTGAGAATATCACAGCCAAGTATATCCCAAAATTCTCTTTTCTGCCATTCCATGAACTTTCGGAATATATCCTGCATGCCATTTCCTGGGTCATCTACAAAAAATCCAATCCCGGTCCTGAAACCATCTTTAACAATTTCGCTTAACTTTTCAGTAATTATGTTTTCAAAATACCGCAGGAGATGAGTTTTGCCGTCTCCGATCTCGCCTTTGAGAATAATCGCCGCTTTCTGTCCTGCAATCGTGTTTCTAATATACTGAAGGATATTCTCTTTTAACTCTATTTGATTGTAACAAAAAGTGGGCGCGGTTGTCACAACGGGAACTTGCGGGAACGGATTAAACTTGAGCCCAAACAGCCTTTGGTACGGGTTGTCTGCCTCTTCTCCAATAGAAGCTAAACTTTGTTCAAAGTCATCATATTGAGTCATTATTTTCCCTCTCCCTTCTGATTTAGTTTTTATGAAATCGTTAAATAAAAATAGTCATATCCATTGATGGTGATTGGCGGAATAATCTGACGCCGAGAGGTATCTTTCAAAATAATTTTTTTATCCCCATTATCCTCGCCGATTTCTCTTCTGATTTGATACGCGGCAGCAACTGAACCAAAATCATTGTTGCGAAGTGGGGGGCGCACAAAGCGATAATTCTTATTTTCTCGCCACAACTGGATTAATAGATTATCAAAAATTTCACGATGCAATCGAAGCTCTTCGCAAACATACTCTCGTAAAACAGGAATTGGAACAGCCCTCGAAGCTCCCCCAATGGTGTAGAATTTTCTTCTAAATTCGGAGCAAAATGTTTCTACATGAGTCTGAAAATTTGAAATATCCTCCTCTTCCTTCGCGATGAAATAATACCTCTCGAAGTAATATTTCCCCTTTTTCTTCCTATGCTTTGAGGGTTTCCAGAGTTCTGATTTTAATTTAGGCTCAGAAGTATATAACTGATTCTTTGTTACGATACCAGCGTACATCCCCCATTTTGCGTATTCCTCTACACCAGCATTATTGAGTTCTGCTTCTCCACCCTTTGAAAGGTTAATAATTTGATTTTTAGATAAGCCTACATAACTTTCACTTTGGGTATCATTGGGTTGATGATTGGCAAGGATGTTTAATAATTGCCGATACCATGGATGTTTTTCTTCAAAAAGGGTATGAACTAATCTTCCACCTGAATGCCATCTTGTGTATGTGGTATACCATGTCTCATTATAATTCTTTATCAGCCTATCAATTATAGCGAGCAAATCTTGAATTGTCCCTTTATCGGAAGTCGTTTGGTAGTTCTGTCGAAGGATAAAAAACTTCCCTGTCAACTCAATGAACCCTAAGATTTCCAATAGGTCAATATAATTCTTGGCTCGTTGTGTTTTGTTTTCTACATCAACGCAAAGATTTTCGATAATAAACGAATGCAGTTCCGTTTTTGAATATGGGACAGAAAAATCGAGTTGGCTCAGAAAACTTAATGCTTTATGTAGCTGTGGTATTGAAACTAACACAGGCATTGTTAAAATATCCTTCCTGTTTGATACTTCTGTATAGTTAAATTTTTGTGCGGCTACGGCTATGTGAATAGACTTTGTTGTTGAGGCAGAAATCCTTTGATGAAATCCTCCTCTTCATGTTTTCCTACAGATTTGGGCATTTCAATCTTCGCCAACATCGGAAATCGCACACACTGCCCTGTAATCAATGCTTCACCAGTTGCCAAATCAGGCAATATAGCGGCATCTTCTTCACCTATCGATTCTACAACATCGCGCACATATCTTTGGTCAGCGGGATTTATAATCTTCATGATGATATATGAATTGCACTGGGAAAGAATCGTTGAGTCTACTCGCGATGGACGCTGGCTGATTAAGATTAATCCCATGCCATACTTTCGGCCTTCAGTTGCCACCCGTTTTAAAATGGGAAGTGATGGTGTAATTCCTATTGCTGCTTCTGAATAGCCAGGGATAAAATTATGTGCTTCTTCAATGACAGTTAAGAAGCGGGGAATCTTTTCATCCACTCTATCCTCTAACAATTGTTCAACAATCGTGGCAACGATGCTTTGCCGTAACTCATCGCTATAGCCTTCCAAACTGATGATGCTAACTCTGCCTATTTTAATAATCTTCCCAAGGTCACTTTTGTTCGGAAGTTCGATTGCATTACCCGTGGCATACTGGTTAATTTTCCGCATACTGTTATATTGTTTACCTGCCTTGTTAGTTTTACGGATAATCGCAAACATTGAACCATCGCGGAAACCTGCCAAAGAACTGTTGACATTTGCTAAAAACGGTTTTGCTTCATCATCCCAGATATCGCTCCGCTTCAAATCATTGACCAGAAATGACGCCAATCCCATGATTGCCCAGAAATGATTGGAGGCTAGATTCAAAATATTTTTCTGGTATCGGCTGGCATACTCGTCCATCCATCCTTCTATTTGTGTTCGATAATCCTTATCGGTCAAAAGTTCCAGCAATCCTACGAGCAAATCTTCCTGTGGCCCCTCAATCACTTCACCTGAGAGTCCTTGGATATATTTGATGATAGTGTCAGGGCTTTCCTCTGTAAGGTCGATTGTTGGTGTATAAATCGTTACTCGGTTTGGAAATACTACCTGTAAACCTACGTAATCACCATGCGGGTCAAAAATCAGAATGGGATAGTTGCATTCTATCAACTCTTCGAGAATGCGACGTACAGTAACGGTTTTGCCTGCTCCCGTGGCCGCCAGAACAGCTAAATGCCGGGCTACAATAGCATGTCCATCTATGCATATTTTCACATTCGACTTTGACCTTTGGTGTCCAATATGCAATTGACGATATTCTGGAACCTCACCAACGATTAATTGTTCTACATCGTTTTTTTCTGGAACGTAGACGCTTGATGCGGGTTGCAGTGGATAAGTTAACGGTTGAAGTTCTCCATCTTGTTCGATACCTAAAACTCGACACTTCGCTGTAATCATTTCCCGCGATAGAGAAATAACTGTGTCAAATGCGCTGGTTTGTTGAAAAGCAAGTTCCTGTCCCGCTTCCTGCGGAAATAACGGATTGATTCTTTCGATTTCACCAACCTTCGCCCAGACTCGCAAAATTTCATCTGTCTTGTTTCCTGAGTCATCCAGCCGAAAGGTATCAACAGCCACAAGGTCCTGTAGGCGAACTTTATTGGGCGTAATCGAAAAATAAAACTCTCGTGGGTTAGTCACTCCAACGACAGTGCCAACAATTTCCTTCTCGCTCATTTTTTCCTCCTATACTTTCGGTCTAAAATAGAAATCTCTTTGGTTCAAATAGTAGAATGTAAGCAAGCGATATAATTCATCTTGTTCTAATTGTTCATCACTGATGAGTTGTCCAAAATTATAAAGAATGTATTTCCGATACGCTTCGGACAGCCACTTCGGAACTTTTGCAAATTTATCCACGATATCCAAGCCCACCGGGAATGCGTAGTTGGGCAATAACCGTGAATATTCAAATACTTTCGCTATCGTCTGCCTCCGAGTCTCTTCTGAGCAAATCTAAGGAACCTCTACACGCATTGGCATTGCATTCTCCACAGACTTCAGATAGGTATAGCCAATTTGGGGTAATTTAGCTTCAAATCCTTTCAAGTCTCCGGAAAATCCGCTGTAACGCTCTTTGGCATCATAGAACGATAGATACTCTCCCGAATCCAAAATCATGGCGCATAGTTGTGCGTCAGTATACCGGGTGAGATTAATAATCTCATTGGTGTCCCTCTTATAATTCCCAGAGGGGTTCACCAGATATTTAGCTGCTATATCAGGATTTTCTTCTAAAGCTTTTTGCAGGAAAATGCTTGTTAATTCTGTAGCAGTAGCTCGTTCGGTTACGCCTACGAGGTTAATATCTTTTTCTTGGCTTTCTTTTATGGCGGTATTGAGTAGGTGAGCGATTATACAGTTTGCCTTGATTCGCTTTTCACTTCTATACAATGTACACCAACACTGATGAACTTGGCATTTTTTTCGCTCCTCATAAAAACTGTCCAGCATATGGTGACCCATCTCCTCTTCGCACAGCATCGTTAAATAATCCGATTCATAAAACCAATGTTCAGAATAAGCTGATAGACGATATAGAAGGGGGCCGTGCAACATTATCAAATTCACATCCGCGAATTTTTCATTCCTCAAAACTCGTAGCACTGAACCCAACTCAATAATAATCCGAACTACACTGGAATAATCGCTCCGTGATTTGTCACCGCCATCTAAATCTCCGGTTAAGACGGGAAAGAATTCAAACGTTTCCCGTTTTTCAAGATCATGTTCTCCTTCTTTGACCCGAAAAATCCCTCCTCTCACCATTAGAGGAACGGTCGAAAAAATCTCAACATCTCCTACTCCTCCATCAATGAAACAAGCTGTAATTTTTCCTATTTTCGACTTATAGGGTAGCAGACGACGAATTCCAATTTCAACTTGCTTTTGTTCCATCAATTCCCGGATTTTATCCGCAACTGTAAACGAATTTTCCAAAAATTCATTTCGGATGTGCTTCGCCACAGTCATCGAACTTTGCGCAAGTCGAAGGAAAATATCAGGTTGATTTTTTACTCGTTCTTTAGCAGGAATCATTTCTATTCCCCTTTCAATGTCAAACTCCCGGTTCAAGTAATATTCCCAGCCGTATAGAAGCGTTTAACCTGCGGTCTGGGTGCTTCTGTATTTACCGAAAGCATTCGGTTTAGTCCCGTTAAGGACGCTATGTTTATAGACATTAGATTCATATCTATTGTCCCTCTAACCTTTCTTTGTCAATAACCTTTTGAAGCCAATTTTTAAGCTGGTGCATTCTTTCGCCAATCTGTCCCTTTGCCCAGAAAACATTGTATTGATTTAACAATTCTTCACTATCAGTTAAAGCCAAGGCATAAGTTTTCCCAAGATTGATGAATATTTCTTGATATTGTTCTTTGCTCAATAGAGTTTTCAAAAAATTGTATATGTCTGATGAAAACCCCTTTGCTTTGCGCGGTGTCATACATTCGTCGTATGTTGAGATTAAATCGTGAGATTTAATGAGGCCATATTTGGTAGACAAAATTAGGATATCTACATATTGAGCTACATCATGTTGGCGAAAAAACTTTCTGAGAATCCGATAGAAGGGCCCATCATACAAATCTATTGCTGGTATCTTGTGCTCTAAAACTAAAACTTTTCGTTTGGAGCAAGGGATAATCAGTAAATATTTGTGTTTTGTCATGATGTTTGAGGTAAAAACAAGCGATTTCTGTGGCATTTAGCTAATATGATAACAATATACGCAAAAAATATCAATCCCAAAAAGCAGCTTTCTACATGATACACTCAACACTTAAATCGGATAATTACAAACCTCGCGCCACGCTTCTATCAAAATCTTTACATTATCCGAAGGTGTATCGGGGAACAAAGCATCAACGGGCGAGAGTATAAATCCGCCGCCTTTAGCTAAGTCATGTACCGCAGAATATACCGCTTCGCGAATCTCATCAGGTGTTCCGCGCCCTAAAGTGACGCCGCTATTTATTCCACCGGCGACCGCGAAGTTACATTCAAGCCGTTGCTTAAATACTTTCAAATCTATATTATCTTGCACTGGGTCAACGAAATACAGTAAATCAATATTCGCCTCTTTAAGTTCGTCGAGCATTGCCATAAGTCCCGTTGTCATCACATAGGCAAAAAGCGCGCCAGCTTGATGCGCTATGGTTACTAAGTCCTTGAGATGCGGTAGAACGAAACGGCGGAAAAGCGCTGGCGACCAGAATGGAGTTGAACTGTACCAGCCTCTTTGTACGACCATGTCCACGCCACCTACATCTAACATGATTTCAGTGCGGCGTTTGTCGAAATCGTACATTGTGTCCACAAGTTCCTGGAAGAAAGAAGGGTTCTCCATAGCTGCCATTACTGCTCCCTCCACGCCGCAGAGCCACACAATACCGTCCATGCCGAAAGCGCTCCAGCCTTGGACTAAAACTTTTCGCTCATCAGCAAATTTTTTAACTTGAGCCATTTGCTCGCGATAGGAGGCCAATTGCGCTGATGTTGCATCACAAAGTAAATAGCGGAGTTTGGGCAGGTCTGAAGGTGAGGACACTGCATGTTCTATGCCTCGCGGAATATTAAAATCCTCGAAAAGTTCAGGATGGTCGGGCTGGATTACCCATCCTTCCCCCTGGTATTCCTCGGTTTGTCGAACTAAATGTCTCAGCGCCCCGGCTGGCGTATTGTATTCTCGACAAAGAATTGTATAACCCCCCCCAACCCCCCCGAGGGGGGGGATATAAGGTTCTTGCGCTGACGGCGGTTGCTTCCAGTCTCTTATTGTAACGTCAGGATGAGCACTCCAGGGAACCGAAACATCAAGCACGTCATCAAGTCCCAAGCTAAGCCAGCGGTCAACGCGCAAAAAATCCTGTTGAATATCCCACTTCTGAGGCAAAGTGTGGATATGCTCCAAACGCATAGTATACCAATGAGTTACCTCACGGCATTTTTCAGTCCAGCGCAATTCTTTAGGCGCTTTGAAACCAAATACCCAGCAGTAAAGCGGGACGCGGTCTGGCTCCTCTCCTGCAATTGCAGTAAGTAAACGTGTACGCGAGTCCATGATTTCCTCCATTATAGACTTCCGAAGTCTCAAAGACTTCGGAAGTCTGGACAGGTGGTTAATTGACATCCTACCATGCTAACAAAGTCAGTCAGTTGATTCCTTAAATCCCCATAAGCTGCCATCCAGTGATGTCCCAAGCCTTCATCTTCTATCCAATTCAAAACTTCTTTTACTCCCCCTTTATTAAAGGAAATCCCCCCTGCCCCCCTTTGAGAAAGGGGGGAAAAAGGGGGGATTTCGTCTGAATCAAATCGGACTTTAAGCGGGTTGCCGGGAAAAACCATATCTGTCTTAACCGCATTGCCGAACATAACCCCAATCTGATAACTATTCATAGTTGGGACGATGTTGACCAATGTCACAGGCCCAGGTTTGGCTGTGAACAGGCAACAGAGTCCTTTATCCATCAGCCGCACAGGCGCAAGCGTGACTTCAGATAGGTCATTAGCTAACGAAAAACCGGAAGAACCGCAGTGAGAAAATACAATGGCATTGTCCGCCAAAATGGGATTTAAAAGGTCAGTGTTGTGCGTAGGTTCTCCCGACAGCCGGGTTAGCATCAGCATACCCAGAGCGCCATTTATATCCCCTTCACAGGCTAAAGGTATTCCCTCTTCGCCAAGTAGCGACGCCGCCAAACAAACCTTCCCCATTAGGCGAGGGTAGCATCCTACTGCTAAAGCATTAAGCATTCTTTCCTTGATAAAAGATTTCAAGACAGTATAAACTTTCAAAGACTCCACACCGGCTTCATCGCTGCATATAGTATTGCCAACTTCCCTCTTGAGTTTCTCCCATTGTATTCGAACTACCTCTTCTTCTACTTTTGATACTTTGTTCAAGAACACTTGACTGTCAATGCCGACGATACGAGGCCCAAAGATTTTTTTCAAAGCTATTTCATGCGCCGTTGTTTCAGTCATCCCCTCTACGCGATATCCGAGATAGCCAATCCGCGCCCTTCTAAGATAGTAACGCAATGCCGCCGCTGATGCGTATTCCAACAAACGTTTGAGCGCAGATTGAGAAGTCAGGTCATCGTACAGCAGTTTATACGGTTTTGAAAGTTGCTTTAACATGAAGCCGAGTTGCTGAGTTCCGCATAACGAGCCGGTCTCCATACCCGGTATTCCCCAAATTATAGTCGGCGCATCGCATTCCTCCAACATATCCAACACCAGGTAGTCTTCAAACCAGGAAGCGGCGACTATTACAACAGCATGAACGCGCTCATCGTAGAATTGTCGCCCGGCTTTGATGACATCCCAAGCGTTAGCGATGGGAGTCTGATACGGGCAAAGATTTAATTTATCCGACTCGTTAAGTGTTATTTGCAATCTTTGAAGTAAATTTGGCCCCTGGTCGGCTCCAACTTCCAACGGGCTGGCAACAACTGCTAAACCAAGTTTTATACATTTATCATTCATCATATTGCTCCTTGTTTACGAGATTAGGGAAGATACGGGATGGTGAAGGAATGGAAAAAAGGAGGGAAGGGAAGGAGGAATACGTTAATGAACAAACTCTGGTAGATGTATGCTCATCTGCATCAGCATCTCCTTTTCGGAGATAGGGCTAAGTCTACCGCGGGAATAATGATTATCTATCCATCGTCCAATAGCTTTGACACCGGCATGAGATGCTTTGACCATTCGGTCGCCTTGCAACCCTAAATATTCATTAATCCAACAGGCTACGCCAACTGCTCCGCATCTTCCCAAAATAATAATGTTATTCGCCTTTTGTAGTTTAGGTTTAGGCAGAAAAGGCGCAACGATTTGGTTCCAATCCGCCACACGTTTCGTATTTACAACACATCGAATTACATAAGCAGGAATACTGGGAAAGAATGAATATATTCGTCCGGCGGCCTCCTTCTGATATTGCCCTATATACTGAGATAAATCAATAACCGATGCAAGAATAGCCGGTTCAGAGTTATCCACTCGCGCCTTACCCATCGCAAATTGTTGCGATTCACGTATATCTCGTGAGAAAAAGGTATTGGGTCGGAAGCCCGACCGTAAGATATTGTCAGCGCGACGTTGTGATGTACCATGCCACAAGATAGTCCGTTGCACACCGGGTGGAAGGGACGCGTGCAGAATGATGTTTAATCTTATCCATCAATACATCAATGTATTTGATATCACTTTTCATCTGCACTGGTTTCATGACCCAACCGGGGTTCAATTGCGATAATCTTTTGCTCAAAAATCGACGGCCATTTTGTTTATAAGGAATCTATTCCTCAGTGTTTCTTTTGATCAAACTTTTCCATTCCAATTATTGCTTTTTGTCAACTTTTTCTTTCCCCCTTACCAAAGGGGGGCAGGGGGGTTGTCTTAAAGAAAAAGTTGGAAGAAAAGTTTGGTTACTGGGTTAAAACAAATACCGTAAGTTACACTATTTTACTGCGTTTGTGTAATGGGCAAAAACATTTTGCCAAAGATTATATTAAAAGTAGCGGCGTTGCTCCGTCTCGCCAGTTGTCGCCACTGAGGGACGACGCTACGAGACTTTTGCCGTAGGTGCGCAACATGTTATTGCCTAATACAATTTTACTGCGTTTGTGTAAAAACTTCGTAAAATTAAACTCTCACAAGCCCCTTTTCTTCATTTGCGCGAGACAAGTCTCACTACTCCCGGAGTAGCATACCCTGGTTTACGTTTAGAAAGTATAGCGCCAATAAATCCGTTTTCCCACCCGTTTCCTTCTGCCCATCATTTCTGAAATAGTGATTTCAACCAGCGCATTTCATCGCCGCCTCCAAAGTAATTTCTTTAGCGTCAGGTCGGAAACACTTTGGATTGTTGATTGTATTCACTAACCACAATCGACAATCAACAAGCATCAATCATCAATCCAATCTGGTCTCCGTCTTCATGCCGGCGGACTTCACCCGACTGCCGCGCGACTGTAAAACAGACGTTTGGATTTTTTATGTAATCCAATTTACTCCTATCCAGATAAAAACCCTATAATTCAGCAACCAGCAAGTTTTCAGGTGTATCCCTTATCAATGCTTTCTTCACAATTAAAACACGTGAATACATAGCTTAATTGAGGTTTACCGAATGTATTATGTTGAGAAATATTCATCTTGTTGCTTTCTTAAAGACCAGAGGAAAGAATCTTGTGGTGGTATAACCATATCCTGGGTAATAACAGTGCCTGATGATATATCTCTGGATAATCTTTTACCTTCCAGCATGAAGAAAGGTACTGGATGATTTCCCGTTATTGGAACTGCTGGCATCAATAAAGCTCTTAGTTCCAGATTCAATCCCAGACTTCCGGGTTTTTCTCCTAAGATTTCGCCAGCTCTGAAGTCACGTGCCGACTTTGCGACCATATCTACTCTGGGAACCAATGTTGAACTCCCCGTAGGAACTTTCAGAAGTCCGGCGCATAGTATAGACATAGCTGTCTCTGCACCACAGAGATGATAGGGACGATATATCAGCATCGCAGACTTTCGACTGTTAGCTAAAAGCCCTTTCTGAATCATAATATTTCTTGAATGGGCATTATCATTAGCAACCACTACAAACACTCCGCCACCGCCGTGCGGCTCATCCCTAGTCCTCAATATTATCGGTATATCAACTGCCCCACGTGTTTGAAGGATACCACCCTCTTCTACAGGACAAAGTATTTCAGGAATTTCGGTAAATCTCGCCACCGGACGATGACCAATGGGAGTGTCGGGCAATAAACTTGTTCCGTTTGCTGAAACTACTATATGACAGATAGTATCGCCATCGTCATTGTCCTGCAAGAGATTAGCTAAAATTTGACGTCGGGCATTATAATATAATTGGGCTTTGCCATTGGGTATAGGTTCAAATGCCCATTTATCCTCCTCACGCAATTTTACTACAGTGCTTCCCTGCCTGACCGTTAGCTCTAAGGGATTATATAGGCAATCGTGCATGTTTCCGCCACACAGCACTTCCAGACCAATGCTTCTTGCCCACGAAACCAGTCCCATCAGCAATCCGGGTTGGTCGCCATCGTCAGTTGTAAAGACGACACCTGCTTTATCCGCCAGATGTTTGAGTATAGGACCTACTACAGAATCCGCCTCTTTGTCAACCATCACAACATGCTTGCCATGTTGTATAGCTTCGTAGGCATAAAGCGCTCCTGCCTCAGCCACACGAGTTGAGGTGGCTATGACATCCAGAGGTAGTTCCATAAGAATCATGCTGTCTTGAACCACAACTGCTTTGCCAGTTTCCATCGCGCGAATAGCGCTGGCGCGATTATCACAAACGGCAATATTCTCTTTCTTAGCACCTGCTTGTAGAAAAGCTAATCGTCCGGACTCAACATTAACATCTGCCACAATTGGTATTTTCAGTCGTGGGACAAGAGACGCTTGAGTAACAATAGCGGCGCCAAAACTTCCACACCCTATAATTCCTGCACGGACTGCTTCTGGTTCTTTTACTCGGTCAAAAAGATTCTGGTAGAACATAGTGCTTCAATTCCTTATAATCAGGTAATAGCTCAGATAGATGGCAAGTTCCATCCATCTGAGCTTCAGTCTTCTCTTCACTGTTGTTCAAAAAGATATAATCCGCCCTTGCCCGGAGCTACGATATCCAATTTGCCGTTACCATTAATGCCGCCACACAAATCTGCATGCCGCCCCCGACACCTGTTCCATAATCGAGGGTATAGCGCGTCCACGTTTGGCTATCTCTATCGAGTTTGTACCAGTACAGGCATGTTGGGTCTTTTCCCCCCGGGTCACCCTCACCATGTGCGCCGTAACGCTTACCGGTGATGAGCTCAGAAATTCCATCGTTATCAAGGTCAGCTAATACGAGCGCATGACTTTGTGACCAGGACATATCAATTTCATGTTGAATCCACTCTCGGCTTCCGTCGGGCTTTAGACACTGTTCTGCCCAGAAAAGCCCATAATCATGCCCGCCGCCCCAAATCAAATCTGCCAATCCATCGTTGTTGACATCATAAGTAAGAATTGGGATGCCGGTTGATTTTAGGTTAAACTCTGGATGCCATTTCCACTTTTGCTCAACCGGATTTGGAGGAGCTTCATACCAACCTGATGGTGTAATGATATCTATCCGCCCATCGCCATTAATATCCCCATAGCCGATGCCATGCGTTCTGCCTTCATCACCTATATCTATGCGCTTCCAGTATGGTTCACTACCAATATGAGTCTTGTACCAGGCGACAGGGATTCCAAACGCGTTGGGCAGAATATCAGGAATACCATCTCCATCAATATCCACCAGACAGAGCGCTTCAACATTTCCGGGATGGTCAATGATATGTTCCCGCCAGGGCGCGCCAGGTTCCCCTGGATTCTCATACCAGGCTATTTGCTGGCGAAACCAACTGCCAGAAATAATGTCCACTCGCCCATCTCCGTTGACATCCAACGGCAAATCCGCGAAGTTGTCAATGTAGCCGGAGATGAATGGCATTTCGCGCATCGGATACTTCACCCATTCAGGCCCTTTGTACCAGTGCGTGCCGCCAACGATATCCAGAATACCATCGCCATCAACATCCGCTATGGCGCAAGTTTCGTTTTTGCCTGAATCAATACAATGTTTAGTAAAATTTATCGGTTTCATAATTTTAATTCCCCCTTTTTTCTTTTGAGGCATGTTTCAAATTTTCTCAAAAATTGGTTGACAAATTGGCAAATTGGCAAGATGGCAAGACGGCTTTTAACCATTTAGCCCTCTTGCCGTTTAGCCGTTTAGCCCTTTAGCCATCTTGCCCAATTACCATCCGCCGAAATGCAAACTATTTTCCAAAACGTGCCCATATCAACTTAAACTCGTCCAAGCCCAGGTTTGGCTTTTTCAATCTCCTCTGCTGTAACTTCTCGTCCAAGGTGACTTGAGATATAGACGCCCTCGGTAATGAACGCCGTCTTGAGCGCAATGCCCGCGGTATCGAGCAGAGGTCCGCGCCCGAGTTGAGCTGCAATCCAGTGCCGTTGCGAACTCGAAAGGTCGGCTGTTGTCGGGTCGCATTGATGCCAGCGCCAATCCGCCTGCTTCACATCAAACGTGCTATCCATTTCCATATCGCCTAATGTGGTAAAGTAAGTCAGCGGCTCAACGCGCAGACCGCCTTTGCTACCGTAGATATAGTCGCACTCGGGATTGTCAGACTGAATAGCCCAGGCTTCCTCCATAAAGAAGGTAATGCCACCAGCTAATCGAATGAGTCCCATACCTAACTCCTCAACGTCGTAGTTGCTACTTTGCCACCTATCCTCATACATATTTTCCAGTTTTTGGTAAGTGGAGCCCGAAACACTAATTAGGTCGGGGTTGTCGAGCAGGAAAATTATTCGTGAGATGTGATAAACTGCCATGTCGAGCATGGCGCCGCCGCCTGATGTCGAAGTATTGACAAAGGCTTGTGAGCCGTATCCATCGACGAAAGGGCGTCCACGACGGCGGTAATGGACGGCTTTGGCGTAGTAAATATCACCGAGATGGCCCGCCTCAATCAAGCGTTTGGCCCCCCGAGTACCCGGAGAATAGATAGTACCGAGTTGGATATGCAGCATTCTGCCCAATTCTTTCGCTGTATCGTACATTTTCTTAGCGTCCAGGTATGTCCAGGACATAGGTTTCTCGCAGTAAACGTTCTTGCCCGCTTTGAGAGCATCAACGGTTACCGGCGCATGTAGGCGATTGTGCAAGCACACATCCACCGAGTCGATGTCATCGCGTTTGAGTATTTTGTGATAATCTGTATAGACATTAAGTATGCCATGTTCTTTTGCCACACGTTGCGCCTCGTCCTCACGGATGTCCGCAACGGCGACGATTTCTGCATCGGAAATCTCGCGGTAGCCCTGGATATGTGACTTGCCAATTTGCCCGGTGCCGATAATGCCCAAACGTATTTTGTCTTTCATCTGTATAACCTCCAGTTTTAAGATTGTCGATTGATGATTGATGATTGTCGATTGAAAATAGGGGCGGTGCGTCCCTGCCAGCCCTCAATCAATAATCAACAGTCACACTAAACGTTCCAAAATGTTACCCGATTCGTAAGCGGTCAAGAGCATCACGGACTTTAGCAATCTGAATAGCTACTTCGCTATATTCGTTCTTCCCAGTATGGTGTTCTACGCTATAGTAACCCTCATAGCCAACGTCCCACAGATTCTTCAACTTTTCCATCAAGGGACCCGCGCAGATGTTCCAGGGAATATGCGTATGGCAAACCCACGGCGCTACCAGTCGGTCAGCTTCTGCTACTTCTTCAGGCGAACCTGCCCACCCACCGATGTGACACGAAACACCAAAACCCGGATGGTCAACAGTTTCATATACTTTCTTCAGATTCGCCCATGCTCTCTCTGGGCCCCAATGATTTTCTATGCCGACCTTGAATCCGTGGTCATACGCCCATTGTGCGTATTCTGTGTACCGCGTGACGATATAATCGAACTCCTCATCAGTCCATGTCTCATTCCGGCCACCCGCATCAAGTCGCATAAACCTGGCACCCAGGATATCTGCGGCTTTCAGGTGAGCCAGGGCGTTTTGATAGTTCCGTTCGCGGACATCAGGATTTGTCTCCCATAGATGCGCTCCATCCACACATAGGTCCGCCAGAACCAGCTCGCGTTCGTCCAGTCCATCTCTAACCTTTTTCAAAAAATCTTCATCTGTGTTTGGCAGAAAGCCGCTCCAAATATCGGCCGCGGGTAAATGATAGCGATATTTGCACGTTTCCAGATACCCAAACACGTTCATCTTGCCCTCGCCGAGCAATCCTCGAAACGAATAAGAAAGTACCGAGATTTTCATGTCATTTTCCTCTCTATGTTTGTGCGTTGTACTAGTACACTGCGGTAATGAGGCTCAAATCCCTGATGGCCGAGCACAAGGCACAAGACACTTTCAAAAAACTGTATGTTTTTCCGCCTTTTTTCGATAGCCTATATAATCCTCTACTTGTTACCTTAGACACTATTTCATCTTCTTTTATATGGTGGTCACTGAAGGATAGGATTCCATCGGGTTTCAACACCCGGTGTAATTCTTCTAATACTCCATTTGGATTACCCAAATCGTGAAAAATATCGTATAATAGAACTACATCTACGCTATTATCTGGCAATCCAGTTTTGCAATCTGAACAGATAGTTTCTACATTCGCCAGTTGCTTTTTGGAAGCGATACTCTGAACCCTCTGAATTGCAAGTGGATGAATATCCAGAGCGTAAATTTTCCCTGATTCACCCATCAATTCTGCCAGAGGGATTATATAACTCCCAGGTCCACAACCATAATCAAGCACATGAAACCCTGGTTTTATTCCCACCTCTTTCAAAATATTCTTACGGGGTAAGAATAGATTTCGAAATTTGTAGGTGAGAGACATAAACTTGAAATCAATATTGGATTTTGGTTTATCCATGGTAGTTTCCTCATAATTATTTTTCTCACCAAGGCGAAACATTTTACCAGAGAGTGGAAATTAAAGCAAGAAATTTATCAAATTCTTAATGTTGTATTTGTATGAGGAAATGGTATAATAAATATTATGGTTCTTTCAAACATTTGGATTCGTAGCTGAATTCGCAAGAATTCGGCTACACCAAAACTTTTTAATTTGAGGAGGCGATTATATTGAATATACCCAATGGTCATCAAATAGCAGCGCAGTTGACGGCAATCACGGGCCCCTATGAACTATTCCCAGGCCCACACCTGTTCACGGACTGGCGTTTCATTGACGCAGGGGCACCGTCTTACGTGGACGCGGAAGGTAAAACAGTTTCACTCAAGGGCGATGGCCAATTACGGCCGGCGTGGTGGCGTGGCATCAACGTGCCGCGCGGAATACGCATTGTGGTTGAGAAGCCGATTAAATCCGAACCGATAGAGGGTCCCATCGGCTCTTCAGTCATCTACGACAAAGGATTCTATCGTTCGTGGTCAGGCGCTAATTACAGCGAGTCAGAAGCCGGATTCTATTGGCAAAGACCTTCACTACGGTGTGAAGAGGATGGACAAGACCGGAACGCCCTGTTCTTCGACCGGACAGGAGTTCATGGGCCAGGCGTGTTTGTGGACCCTTCAGCGCCAGACAGCGAACGCTACAAGATGGTTTTCTGGAGTGAACTTTCGCATGGGCGCGAGGAACTGCGCGCCAAAATCTATGAAGAATATAAAAAGAAAAAACCCTATGACATCGACCCGGTGTTCGATGTACGGGGGAATATTGATGCGCTTTTCGGCGCGGTTTCGGCTGATGGACTTTACTGGAAGCCGATTGAAGAACCATTCTTGCTACACATGGCTGACAATCCGAATACGATGTACTATGACACACTCTTGAAGAAATATGTGCTTTACACACGAGTCAACTGGATGTACGGCCGTCGGGCAATCGGACGCAGTGAGTCGGATACATTCGGTCCATTCCCACAGCCTGAGATGGTGGTCTGGCCGGATTTAGAGCGTCTACCTTCGGATGACCTTTACACTAACGCGAAGTGCATCTACCCAGGCACGGTAGACCAGCACTTTCTCTTTCCGGCAATTTACCACCGCGCCGAAGACAACTGCTCTCTCGACATGATGTCCAGCCCCGACGGCATTCACTGGTTTAGAGTGCCGGGTGGGCCCGTGTTGGACGGCGACCCGGAGACTTTCGATGATGGTTGTCTTTTCACCCAGAGCAGCGGGTTGGTACCGTTGAGTGATGATTGGGTGGGATTGCCTTACAGTGGCAGTACATTCCCTCATAAATATCCGCGCTGGCAAGACCGTAACGACCGCGGGCGCGCAAGATACGCGCTCTGGAAAAATGGCAGGCTTGCGTGCGTGGAATCGCAGGGTGAAGGTTTCTCTCCACCGCCACTGCTTAAATTCTCCGGCCGCCAGCTTAAACTCAATCTCAAAACGCCGATGACCGGTGAAGTGCGAGTCGAAGTCATAGCTATCACAAGTTGGGTACACAAGAAGAAAAGTGAACAAGTTGTTGATGGTCATAGCTTTGAAGATTGCGATGCAATTTTCGGCGACCATCTTTCACATACGGTAACGTGGAAGGGGCAGTCTGTCCTGGGCCACGCCGAAGGACAGCCAGTCTATTTCCGTTTCAAATTGCGAGCGGCGAAATTGTATGCTTTCGAGGTGATTTAGAAAAAAGGTGGCGTAGATACCACTGATTTGATGGACGAACGCGGACGGGCTTTATTGTAGATACCGTTTCGTCCATGTATGTCAATCAGGTTAATATTCACGTTTCACTCATCACGTTTCACATTTCACGTTTTACAATCAGGATCAGATATTGCGAATGGGGGCGTTTTATGTCATCAATGACCAAAAGGGAAAGAGTCCTGGCCGCATTTTCACGGAGAACACCGGACAGAGTTCCTAAGTGGATTCAATCCGGAGCGCATCTGAGTAAGCTCGTTAAGGAAAATACCGGAGCAGACAATCCTGCAGAATATTTTGACATGGATATACAGCAACTTGTCCATTATCAACCGACAGAAAAGCAGCGCGATTTTTCAAAGTATTATCCTGCTTATTCCCCGGTGAATGAGTGGGGCATCCAAAGCCTTCAAGGAGGCTCTGCGCCGATGCGGGATTTTCAGACAAGCGATGACTTATATGAATATCCGTTCCCGGATGCCGGGGATTCCTACCGATATGAACATTTGCCAAAAGAAGTCAAAGAAATAAAAGAAAAGGGACTACCGGCCGTTTCTGGATATGAATGCGGCACGTTCGAGCAACTTTGGGCTTTGCGCGGGATGGAAAATTTTCTCGCTGACCTTCTGTATGAGCCGGAATTTCTTCCTCCACTAATAGAAAAGGTGTCAGACCTAAAAGCTCAGATAGCGGCGGGTTATGCGAAAGCGGGTGTGGATATTATATGGACTGGAGATGATTTGGGTAGTGAAAGAGCCATGCTTATGGCTCCAGACTTGTGGCGCAAACACCTTAAATCTTGGGTGAAAAAAATTGTCCAAAGCGCTAAAAAAGTCAAGCCTGATGTGCTTATAGCATTTCACAGCGATGGTTATATCGAACCGATTATCCCGGATTTGATAGAAGTTGGCGTGGATATTCTTCAAGCCGTTCAGCCGGAGTGTATGGACGTTGCGAAATTGAAAGAGAAATATGGCGATAAATTGTCCTTTTGGGGAACAATAGGCACTCAAAGCACAATGGCTTTCGGCACACCGGAAGAGGTGAAAAGAGAAGTCAAAGAGCGAATAATGACAGTGGGAAAAGGTGGGGGACTTTGCATCGGCCCTTCACACACCTTGGAACCGCCTACACCTTGGGAAAATATTGTTGCTTTTTTTGAGGCTGTTGAAGTGGGCTAAGTCATCAACTTCGGCAACCATTGTTTCATTATAGAAAAATTTTCTGTTGACATGAGATTGAAAACCTGCTAAGAGATGATAGCAATTCTCATAGGAGGGCAACATAATGAAAGTTTTAATGAGAGAGCGTGACCTCGCGGATAATTATATCCTATTTGCGCAACAGATTGGCGCAGATGGATTTGACCTTCATAACCCGGCGAATATCCCCGGATTTGTGGAACAGGGCTATCCGGATTTAGCTGGGCTTGCAAAGTTAAAAGAGAAATTATTGGCTGCCGGACTTGGAATATATCGCGTGGCGCCGCCTGACCCGCGTAAGTTTTTATTGGGGGAAGCGGGTGGCGAACAGGAAATTGATAATCTGTGCAAAACAATCGAAATATTCGGTCAAGCTGGTATTCCATTCATGTCAATGCCTGTTCACTTAGGCATCAATCCGGGATATCGCGGTGGTTGCGCTAAAGTGCATAGAGGTGGCTACACCATGCACGGTTTTGAGGTGGAACTGATGAAAAAACGGATGGCGGAGAATCCCCCAGAGCCATTCTCCGTTGAGAAGCATTGGGAACGGTGTGTGCAGATGTATCAGCGGCTCGTTCCAGTCGCTGAAAAGTTCGAGGTAAAACTTATCACTCATCCTTCAGACCCACCACTGCCTGAGACAGAATTTTCGCCTCGCCGCTGGGCTGGTATAATTGACGCAGTGCCAAGTGACCACAGTGGATTGCTCTATTGTATTGGTACCCGTTGCGAATCTGGCGTGAACATCTTTGACGATATCCGTTATTTCGGACGGAAAGGCAAGATTTTCCATACGCATTTCAGGAATGTGCGTGGGACTATTCCGACATCAGGAGGATATGAGGAAGTGGCGCTTGATGATGGAGATATGAATATGTTCAAGGTGCTTCAAACCTTAAAGGAAGTCGGTTTTGACGGCGGCTTGCAGATAGACCATCTGCCGAATTATACCGGCGATACCCCTGACCAGAATGTTGCTTCGGGGTATGCGGTGGGATATGTTAGGGCGCTTTTGGCGGCGCTGAATGCGTAATAATCAGACTTCCGAGGTCTCGAAGACTTCGGAAGTCTGATTTCTGAAACACATAGGAGAAAAATTATGTTAAAACGAAGACTTGGAAGGACAAATTTGGAAGTCCCAATTGTAGGGCTTGGCGGCGCGGGATTAGGACAACCTATCAATGAGATTACACCTTTGATAAACCATGCTTTAGAACGAGACAATAATTTTATCCACGTATATGCGCATCAAGAGGCAAATGTTGGGCGTGTGTTGGCGGGGAGGCGGAAAGATTTTATCATCGCCGCCCACGTAGATGTATATTCTGACCCGGAAAAGAAAATGGGGACAGCAGATGAAATCATGGGGCGAATAGAAACCTGTTTGACGGACTTACAAACAGAGTGTGTGGAGATTTTTCAATTCCATGGGGTGATGGATGAAGAATCTTTGAACTTTATCCGCACCGGCGGAGCGTTAGAAGGGCTAAAAAAAGCTCAAGCACAGGGAAAAATCCAGTATATAGGCATCACCGGACACTATTCGCCGCCGTTGGTTAAGGCGCTGAAAGCCGGCGATTTCGATACCGTGATGGTGCCGTTTAATATCATGCGGCGGGACTTCGGCGCTGACCCATCCATCGGTCTATTTCCTTTGACCAAGCGGATGGATATCGGCGTCATCATCATGAAGCCTATCGCCAGCGGGAGGATTACCCAAAATCTGTCCACTGCGTTGAAGTTTGTCTTAGCCCACGATGTCACCCTGGCAATCCCTGGGGCGCGGAATATCAAAGAGCTTGACGAAGATATCAACGCCGCGGAGGAATTCACTGCCCTGTCTGAAGAGGAAAGAAAACAGTACGCGGAGGAATTGTTTATCTTTGGCGAACCGTACTGCCGGCAGTGTGGGTATTGTCTCCCCTGCCCTGGAGAGATGAATATCCCCGGGATTTTGAGGATGGAACGAACTTGCGACTTTTTCGGTTTGAAGGAATGGATCCGAGTGGCAGAAATTGGGAAACTGGAAGTGCATCCCGAAAGGTGCGAAGGTTGTGGCGTCTGTGAGCCGCGATGCCCCTTCGATTTGCCTATCCGTCAGATGATTAAAAACGCCCAGCAGTATCGGCAACCGTAGTGGTAAACTTGGTAATGGGGAAAGTTGGTAATTGGGTAAAGTGGAAATTACCTAATTACCGGCATGTTTCATTTTTCCCCTAAAATTAGTTTACACTTTTTCCGCCTTGGGGTCGAACCCTAACAGTTGGCGCCAGTCATTTATACTGACCTTGATTACTGCTAGCTGCAATGGCGTTTTCCCTTGCCGTTTCCCGCGCAAGAACTGATTATCAGGCTATCGTAGCAAAATATCCTGAAGTAGCTGTGTTTATGGATATAGATATATATTGGTTGAGCGAGCGACACAGTTCGTCGCCGACGCGCGCCCACAAGTCCACCAAATCGCTACGGAACTGACAAATTATTTTTTTAAATGATGAATTGAAGAATAGTTCATAAAATCTATCTTTCCGGAATCGAAAAGCTCAAAAACTAATTTCATATCTACTTAAGGTATAAAAATGAAAACTAAAAAACATAATCAGCTCGAAAATGCGAAATTCCGATTTATCTCTCTATTTGAAAGTGAGTTCAGCGGTTTTCTTCGAAAACCGCTTCGCTTCGCTCACCGACAGCTTCGCCTGACAGAGAAAAGTTTCGCTGTAATTTCTATAACTCTTTATTTCTTATCTTTTTTCTTTCTGTTATTTTCTTCTAACTCTGTTTTAGCCTCGTCGAAATTCGCGGGTGAATTTCTGACTTTAGGTGTGGGGGCGAGACCATTGGCGATGGGAGGTAGTTACGCCGCTATTGCTGACGATTCAACTGCTGCCTATTGGAATCCCGCCGGTTTAGGCAGTTTAGAACATTCTGAAGCATCGTTTATGCACTCCAGCTTGTTTGGGTTGGATAGTTTCAATTTCTTTAACTACGTCCGACCTCTCCGTAACAACGGTGCGTTCGGGTTGAGCTGGCTGCGTGTTGGAGTTGACGATATCTTTCACACCACAGTGAAAAATCCTGCGAGTGTCAGCGCGGATAATCGTCCTGAAATCAAAGAAAGATTTAGCAATGTTGACAACGCTTTTTTTCTTTCTTACGGCAAAAATCTGAGATTTGATGTCAACAAGCGACAGGTGGATGTGCTGGTCGGCGCAAATCTAAAATTTATCTACACTGCTTCATACAAACGGAACGCTTTAGGAATAGGCGGCGATTGCGGCATTCTGTGGGAGAGGCGATTTGGGAACCAAAGCAAGGGTAATCGATTCGCCGTCGGAATAACTGCGCAAGATTTTTTTAGGACGAAACTATTCTGGAATACACCGCCCGAATTGCCCAATCAGCCGTCCAATACTGATATCATCATGCCCAATATCAAAATTGGCATGTCGTACCTGCACAACATCAATGCGCTCAAAAGCCGCGTTCTGCTTTCTGTGGATACGGATAGCCTGTATTCCTTTGAGATGCATTACGGATTGGAATATCTGTTTCTGGATTTACTGGCTCTGCGGATTGGTTTACAAGAGAAGAAGGGGTGGGAGACTTTCCGAGATGTCACGGCCGGTGCGGGATTGTGGCTCGCTTTTGCTAAAGGCGCGGCATTTGCTGTCGATTATGCCTTTGTCAGCAGTGACTTGGGAAATAGCAATCGTGTTTCGTTGATGACGAGGTTTTAACGTAAAACGTGATGCGTGATACGTGATGATGATTTCTGTTAATCTTCACGTATCACGTTTCATTTTTCAATACCGATACGCGAAAGAGAAAAATATTTGGTGAGAAGTGTTCTTTTGGCGCAATGAACCGTCCGATTTCTCCCATAAACCGAGTAAATAAGCGGCGTTTAGTTCCAGCACTTCATCAATTATAGTGCCGACGCCGAATGTCAGAAAATCTCGTTCGTTGGTTATACTCTCTGCATCAAAAGCGATTGGATGCCTCAGATAGCCCGCCCGTATTTGGGAGTTAATGGCTGGTATGAGGAACTCGCCTCCAACTCGCACCTCCACAGTGTCGCGGTAAAACTCATCGAAATCTTCGTTGCTTACATCTTCGGCTGGTGGTTCGCTGTATTCTGTTTGCGTCCAGTCGGCATATTGTATGTCAGCAGCTAAGAGTAAGTTGTCAAGATGAAAAGCGATTCCGCCGCCAAACTCAAAGGGGCGTTTGATGTTATAATCGAAATATCCATCATCGTAATCTGTTTCTTCTGTACCATCATCCAGGTGAGTTATGGTGTCTTGTGTCCAATCCTCGTTAATTTCCAACAACATCGGGAAAGTAACTGCCGCGCCCAAACTTACATGCTTGCTCAATCTCACCAAACTTCCAGCTTTTCCGCTAAATCCCCAATAATGTCGGTCGATAGTATCGTAGAAAATCTCATCATATTTTTCTTTGTCCACGTTGGCTGTGTCAGTGGCAAGTAGGTCCAATTCCTGGTAGTGCCCGCCTGACCAGAAGTCAAGGGAAAGCCCTAATGAGAGCTTCCGCGAAATGTAACCTGCCCCGCCGAAACTCCATTCATAAATACTCCCTTCGCTTCGGCGTTCTTCATTGACATCGAAGTTATCTAATGGGTCAGTTCCTTCCAAAATTGACCGCCTGTCAAAACTCTGCACTCGGTTGACGCCGAATCCCAATGTAAGTCCGCTACGGCGTGAACCCACAGGCCAGACAATACCAGCAGAATTCGGCCTGGTCGCCGACTCACTTACTTCATGTTCAGGACTGCCAGTAAACTGAGAGCTTGTATTAAGCAGACTATGTGAAAGTCCGCCTGAAAGCTCGAAATGTCTTATCTGAGCAAGCCCGGCGGGATTCCAATGTATAGCGGTAAAATCATCTGCAACGCCGATGAATGCGCCGCCCATGCCCATAGTTCTGGCGCCGATTCCAAATCGATTGCTCATTGTTGGTTCTTCTGATTGCGCAATGGCATGTAGCGAAATCACCAAAAACGTGATGATTATCGCGCTAACCATCCCGCATCTCATTTTAATCATAGTGTATCACCATCCAATTGTTTATGTATATTGACGTAGAAACCGAGTTTTTCCCCAAAACTCGGTTTCTCATTACTATTGCAAATTTCTTTCCAATTGCTATTAACTTGCGGAAAAACGAGAAGCGGAAGTTGGATGTTTACCTTCCTAATTTCAAACTGTGGTATTTTTGCTACTATTGTGGAAGTCCTGCTACTATCCAGACTTTCAGTCGAAAGGAAGTGACATATTTCAAGCAGCAGCAAATAGCATGGCAAATGTCCTTAACCAGCTTTCAGTCCAAATTTTTTCTTTTCCTACCCACCCCTGGCTCCTCCAAAGGAGGGGAAGAAAAAGTTTAATCGAAAAGAAAAGAAGAGGAAATTATTCCTTAACCTCCGAACTACACCATGATAGTTTCCCCAGCCATACGAGATTAAATATTAACTCAATGGCTTCTGTTTCTAACAGAAGACGGGCTTGTGTTTGGTCGTCAAAAGAACGTTTCAAACAACAAACATCCCAATAAATCTTCATTGCTTTCTTCCTTAGTATATTTGAGCAACTTAGATTATAACGATTTGATTATGTTTTACGCATTACGTTTTACGTTTTAAATGGTGTTCAATATTGATTTACTCATCCGGCCCCTCATCAGGCCCCAAGCCTCTGACATGCAGCCATTTGCCCATGAACTTCGCCTTCACTTCAGTATATCCTTCAAAAAACTGTTTCCACTGCGCTGAACTTAATAACGTTTTATCGAACCGAAAAGTTATACTCTCATCATCAGTTTCTAAAGTTCCATAGAATGTCAATTGTTCTGCTTCGATTTTTTGCAAAGTATAGTTGCTAATCCACTCAGGTTGTTTTGTGGGTTCAATGGTTTCCCCATTTTGCGCGGGCCAGACAATATGTTTGAGCACAAGTTTTCGCCGTAGCGTTTGGATGGCGTCCCACTCGCCATGCACTAAAATGACCGTCTTGGGATTCATGTAACTGACCTGTTGACACAACTGGATCTGGTCTGCATGCGCTGAAAGATTATATTTATTTACTTCGCATTCGACAGTAATTTCCTTATCTTCTAACACTAACGGGTCACCCGTTTGAAGTTCCATCAGTTTTCTCCCCGGCGATTCCTCATCCTGATATCCAGTCAAAAATATAGCATTTTTGGGGTCAGTTGCCAAAACGCGCGCATAGTATACGCTTGGTCCTCCGCTTAACATACCTGAAGATGAGATAATACATTTGGGTTGAGGGTTAAACATCGTGATGCGCTCAGTGGGAACCAGTTTAGTCACCTCGGGTAGATTCTTCTGTGGTCGGTTCCAAAAGAGGAGTTGCTGAGAATTTTTCATCCAATTGCGCAATTTCTCCGGTAGATATTCGACTAAATCTGTATATGCGTCGCAAATCGCACGCACCATGCCATCGACGAAAATAGGAAATTTCGGGATAACGCCGCTGAGGATGCTTCCTTTGAGAATGAGGATAATTTCCTGCGCTCTGCCGAAAGCGAAGCTTGGGACTAAAACTGTGCCGCCGCGTTCTATCACTTGCGCAATTGCTTGCGCTAAACGTTGTTCTTCAGTCTTGCGGTTGGCGTGAATTCCATCGCCATAAGTGGATTCGAGAATCAATAAATCCGGTTGGAAAAAATCTGCGCTCTCCATTCCTGAGACAGTGCGTTGCGCGACCGTCGCTATGTCGCCGCTGTATGCGACTGTGCCTTCTGCTGTTTTGATGAATATGCAAGCCGCTCCCATGACGTGTCCCGCCGGATGGAAGTACACTTCTACACCTTCAATCGGTTGAAACCATTGTGAAAACGACATATCCTGCAATACCCAGATGACGCGCTCTACCATTTCACGATTATACAGCGGCGCCTCGGATTTCTCTTTCTCTACTTCCTGTTCCATAATTCTCACGGTATCTTCCAATAAAATCTCTAAAATTCTTTTGGTCGGTAAAGTGCAATATACCTTGACAGTGGGGTAACGTTTCAAAATCAGCGGCAATGCGCCGGTATGGTCTAAGTGAGCATGGCTGACTAACACAAGGTGGAGGTCATCGCCGATGAGTTCTTCTAATTTATTCAAATCAGGCAAAGATTCATCACCCCGACGATTCACCCGTATTCCAGCGTCTAAAAGTATATTTTTGTCCGCTATCTGCAACAACATACAACTTGCGCCAACTTCCGCAGCGCCGCCTAAAGCTGTGAACTGCATGTAATAATCACCTCTTCAGTGATAGGTGATGAGTGATGAGTGATTTTTCGCTTATCACTCATCTAAATCTCAATCTCATCAAGGCTGTTAGCAATAAGACATTGATTAAAAATCCTTTTCAGACGCGGCATACTCTGAATCGTTTTGATCCTTTCCGAGACGGGGCTTCGCGCAGTTTACTTCGTAAACTGCTTCGTGAGTGTTAGACACCAATACCCACTTACTCACCTACCCACTTACTTGCTCACCCCAATACGTCCGCGTTCGTCTATTAGAGCCTGCCCTGAGCCTGTCGAAGGGTCAGTGGTATCATCCTATTGCTGCTTGACCCATGACTCCTCCTTTTTTATAATTTTAACAAATTTTTTCTGCAATTGCAAGTTAGAAACCGAGTTTTTGGGAAAAACTCGGTTTCTATGTGTTACCTTTGGTTGACTTTTGGTGTCATACTTTATTGAAAACTTTCAATCAAGTGGAAAAATTTCCTATTCTTTTCTTTTTAATCAAACTTTTTCTTTTAGGAAAAGAAAAAGTTTGGAAGGAGAAAAACGCTATGGCTCTTAGCGACGAAGATTTAGTGAGGAAATCTTTCTCCAAGTGGATAAGCATAAGACTTTCCTTCTTACGAATGGCGGTAGCATTCGAGGAAGAGTTTATTTCAAGGGAACAAACAAGCCACCGAAGCCATTGACTGTGTTGGCATCCGCAAACGTTCGTCTTGACCGCGGTATGCCTCCTCCTCGTCGGGAGGTTAAAACCGACGAAGAAGGAAATTTTGTTTTTCCCCATATCCTGCCAGGCGCTTATTACCTTGTATTGCCCGAAAGAGTGCCCGGATGGACTTATGTTGCGCCCTCTGTCCAGGTTGAAGAGGGAAAGGAGATTTCAGGCGTGGATTTCGCGCTAATCAAGGGAGTGCTCATTCATGGCAGTGTGCTATACGAAGATAAGCCAATGGCGGGTGGGGTTGATGTTCGCATTTTTGATTCCTCCGAACCGTACTACAGCGAAGCCGTTGAGGCGATTGTTGTTAAAACCGACCAAAATGGCGCTTATCAGGTTCAGGTAGCCCCCGGAGAAGTTCATTTAGAAGTCGTTGCCCCCAAAGGCTACGAAAACTCCCCAAATATTCCAAAGATACTATCTGTTGAAGAAGGTGAGGAGATACGGGAAGTCAATTTTAAATTAATCGAGAGTCCTATCGTGACGGTCCGTGGAAAGGTCCAAACAGCAAATGGGACACCGGTTCCCAATGCCACTGTGCTGGCTACTCCGATTAACGTAACAACAAAAACCGACGAGGACGGAGAATTTGTCTTTGAAGAGATTAAAAACGGAACCGTGCTATGGTTTAGTGTTTCCTTACCAGAGACAGGGTTGAAGGGAAACAGGCCGATTTTCGCCATCCCTGATACACAGGTAAAGATTACATTAGCGCCTGCTGATGATAAATCCGCTCAAGCTGATGTTTTAGCTCAAGATATTCGGGAAGCCGCACAAAAATATCAAGACATTTTGCTTCGACGCAACCGATGGAGCAAGGGAGGCAGAAGAGATGATGAACCGACAGGACAGGAGGAAGCCAAACAGTATGAACAGGGTCACTTCCAGCTTCAAGAATTACTGGCAGGCTATTTCCTTTTGACGCGTGATAAGTCTGCTTATCTGCCTGGCGGCTGGGTCTATGAACTGACTAAAGGCATAGCCAGATTTCGATTTGAGCCTGACCCAAAGGGTGGGTCTGAAATCTTCGGATTAGGCCTTTCGGGTAATAACATGCTTCGCGAGTAGAGAACCTGTTAATATAGCCGCTGATTTTCAGACATCGCTGATTGTTGATTTACCACAAACAGTGAGTTGAATTCAAACAACAATCGGTAACCTATAAAGATAAAAACTTAGTAGCATTAGGCAAAAGAGCAAAGGAGCAATTAGCCATCTTGCCCTTGTACCTTCTTGCCCCCTTGCCCTCTTGCCATGTCACCAATCGACCACCGAGTTATCATCGGGGTGATAAGTCTCAGGATTTCGCCAGTCGTGGTCGAGCTTATCCTCAAGCGCGTCCTCGTCGAGTTCAATACCTAAACCAGGACCGGTCGGCAGTTCAACAAAGCCATCTTTGAACACAAACGGATTCTTGAGGTAACCTTCACCCAACATTGTATGCTCTTGAGCCACAAAATTTGGAATGGAAGCATCTAACTGGATACAAGCCGCAAGAGAGATTGGACCCAGAGGATTGTGGGGCGCAATGCCAGCGTAGTAGGCTTCTGCCATGCCAGCAATGAGCCGTACTTCATTGATTCCTCCCGCATGGCACAAATCCGGCTGAAGAATAGCCGCGGCGTGCTTTTCAAGGATTTCGCGAAATCCCCACTTCGTGAAAATCCGTTCACCAGTTGCAATTGGCAGATGAGTGCCGCGAGCAATCTCTGCTATCACATCGACATTCTGGCATTGGCATGGTTCTTCGATAAACATCGGCTGATAAGGCTCATAAGCCTTGATTAGCAGTTTCGCGGTTTGCGGGCTAATTGCGCCGTGGAAGTCGATGGCGATATCGACCTCCGGACCAGCCGCTTCGCGCAATGCGGCAAAATGCTCAACAGCTCTATCAACAAAGGCTTTGCTCTCGATAATTCGAGCGGGATGTCCTCCGGCAACGCCTGTTTTGAATGCCGTGAAACCTTTGGCGACCCACTCTTTGATACTCTTCGGGTCGCCTCCGCCTTTGTACAAACGGATACGGTCACGCGTTGGCCCGCCGAACAACTGGTAGATAGGAACGCCGAGCGATTTTCCTGTGATATCCCAGAGAGCTTGCTCAACCCCGCTCAGCGCGCTTGTGAGAATCGGCCCGCCACGATAGAAAGCATGGCGGTACATTGCTTGCCAGTGATGGACGACACGCCGCGGGTCCTTCCCTATTAAGTATGGGCTGAGTTCATCAACAGCCTGGGCGCATGTCAACGCACGCCCTTCAAGAATCGGCTCTCCAAGTCCCACCAAACCTTCATCGGTGTGAATTTTCAAAAAGAGCCAACGCGGTTTAACAAGAAATGTTTCCAACTTTGTAATCTTCATTTAATTGCTCCTTACGTTTCCAGAAACCGAGTTTTTCAGAAAAACTCGGTTTCTATGTAGACTCCTATACAACTCATTCAACTGCTTCCCAATACTCCGCCAATCATACTTTTCCTCAACTTGTCTTCTACCACTCTTTCCAAGTCGCTGGCGAAATTTTTCATCCTGCGTAAGCTGAACCACCAGTCGGGCAAATTTCTCAGGTTCATCGGCAATCAGAATATCTTTATCCGGCGTAAGCTGTAGTCCCTCGCAGCCAATTGTCGTTGAGACCACCGCTTTTTCCATCGCCAGCGCTTCCAGAATCTTCAAACGCGTGCCGCCGCCAATCCGCAAAGGTACGACATAGACGGATGCTTTCGCAATATACGGTTTTACATCGTCTACCATGCCTGTAACGATTACATTGTCCCGCCGCGATAGTTGTTTCACGCGTTCCGTCGGATTTTGGCCGACGATATAAAATTTCACGTTAGGTATTTGCGCCTCAATAAGCGGAAAAATCTGCTCATGAAAATACAGCACAGCATCTTCATTTGGCAACCAATCCATGCTGCCGGTATAGACGATAGTCGCTTCTTCCGTTAAGCTATGGTCGGGTTGGTAGCTTTCCACATCAACGCCATTTGGAATAACTTCGATGGAAATTCCTGGGCACAAATCCGTTAGCAGATTTTTATCTTCCTCTGAAACGCAAGCGCATGCGGTAAATTTTCCAGCCATCAACTGTTCATAACGCCGAAATGAGCGGTATTGCATCCAGAATGCCAGCTTTTTCAATGGATTACCTGTCTGCCGAGCAAGACGCCGCCAAATCGCTGAATCTATATTTTGCAGCGAAAGTAACGTCGGCGCGCGCAAATTCGGCAAAGCATTGAGATATTGCCCTGTGTGTAGCATTTCAACGTGAATCACATCGAACATCCGCGATTGTATAAGCTGTTTGATGGCCGATTCCATTGCGGGAACATAGTATTTTTCCACCGTCAGCGGTCGTCTGTGCAATGCCGCTCGCGCAATTATCCGAATTCCAAATTCCGAATTCATTCCTTCCGAAAGATACGCCTCAATACCCAAATTACGCAGATATTCGATGCCCTCTCGGTCTGTCGGTAACATTTCAAGAGCGAGGAAAGTGACGTTGTTACTTATGGTGCTCTGCTTTAGCAGATTCAATACTCGTATGCGCCCACCATCGGTGGCGGGATATGGTACAGTAGCAGAGATAAAAAGTATTTTCATAATTATCAAGCGAACAGAAACCGAGTTTTAACGGAAGTCCGAAGAACCGAAACTATTCAGTAATCAGTATTTTTGTTTATACCTCACATCTCAAATCCACATTGCTCCGCCTCTTCTAAGGATTTGAAGTAACCCAATTTATCTCTTTCACGGATAATCTCTTTTGCTTTTTTCAGACTGATATTGGGAAACGTTGCCAGATCAAACTCTGAAGCAGTATTTAAATTAATCGCCAATGGTCTCTTGTCCTCTTTTGTCCACAAGCAAGTTGGAATATAGAAATCCTCGTTTCTAATCCAGATTTGCGGACCAATATTGGCATCAATCTCGAATTCATCAGTTAAGACTTTTTCTTTCAGCCTATCGAAGGACTCTCTAAATGCGCCAGTCAGTTCACGGAATTTTTGACTTCCGACCATGCCGTAATAAGCCATCGTCTCGTAAATATTGCCGAGTTCATTTGTAATCGCCTTACCAATTGTGGTTAAGATAAACAATTTCAAAAGCTCTTCTCTATCTTCCGGAAAGAATTGACACCATTTTTTGATAAAATCAATGAAAACTACGGGTTCTGATTCTGTTGTGTCACTCATCTTGCTCCATACCCAGAAAGTTTTGAGAATTACATTTTCAAAAGGAGTGAAAATATCTTGCGGTTTCATGTTTTTTGGAATCGGCGAGAGGAGGAAGTGATTATAGAACGTTTTCGGAAGAAAGTTGCTTTGCAAGATAGTGTTAGAGTTAATCTTGTAAAACAAGGTAGCTATGACCCCTTCGCAGGAAAGCATCTGTTGAGCATTTTTTAATCTGATTTTGTCAAAAATAGGTGATGTATGCTCCAATAAGATTAACTCTTCAAGGCTAAATTGAGTAATATCAATATCAGGCAAAAGTTTTCGATAGATATATTCGTTTTTTAAAACCGAATTCAACCGCAGTTCTCCATCAACGTTGCAGTGCCAAAGATTATCGATACTTCTGGTATAATCAAAAAGGTTATTGAAAACTTTCTGGTACCGTGGAATATTCTCCTACGCTAAACGTTGGAAATGCTCACCCCATCCTTCAAAGAACGCCATAGGATAATCTGTAATGCCCATACTAACATGCTGTTTAGGGGACTGACGGTCAAGAAAATGCTCCCAAATGTTCATCATCATTACATGCCCAAGTTCGTGGCAATAAATCTGCAAAAACCCTTTAGCCAACCTCTCTTCATCAATAACCAGATCGACGTAATTCAAATTCGGATATTCAATTACACTGTCACCTTCCTTCAAAATCAGTCCACGGCGGGGAAAGCCGCCTTCTGTTTGTGAAAGATAGAGGATATTAGGGCCGTCCATGTTAGATACAAAATTCCTGCTACACTGACTTAATTTTATGACAGATTGATGAAAAGGAATATTCAACTCATCCATAATCTTTTGGGCTAATGAATTGTCATTGGATATTCTTTGCCCACTTCTGATCTTTGCATTTTCTTTGTCCGCTTTTACCAAACAGATTTTTTCATTTGCATTAGGAAATATGAAATTCACCTTATCCCTCCCAATCGTGGTCTATTTCTAAAATTTTTCTTTGAAGGCGCACAGCAAAAATGAAATTCGTCAAACTGAATTTTAACACTTTTTCTCCTTCAGGTCAATAAAAATATCTCAAATTCGCTGTAATATTTTCCCAAATTTGAGCGTCTATAATTATGAAATCGATATCGAAAGGAAATAATCGGATGCATCCTAATGACGATATTTTAGTCCGCAGAACTCTCTGCGGCGATAACTCTGCCTTTGCCCTTCTTGTGGAACGTTATCAAGGCGTCGTTTATCGCATTGCCTATCGAGAGGTAGAAAATCATCACGATGCGGAGGACATTGCTCAAGAAGCATTCCTGAAGGCTTATCGCAAGCTGAAAACCCTCAAAGACCCGAATGTTTTCCCCAGTTGGCTTTACGCCATCACGGTCAATCTGTGCAAATCGTGGTGGCGAAAGAGAAAACGGGAGGTGGAAACTACTGAACTTTCCGAAACGCCGCTCGCACCAGCGACCTGGCAATTTTATGCGCAACAAGAACAGAGGACCGCGTTGTGGGACGCGGTAATGGCGCTTGCTGAGAAGGACAGGAGGATTATGACGATGTTCTACCGAGATGGTTATTCCACCCAAGAAATTGGAGAACAGATGGGAATTACACAAAATCAGGTGTTAGTGCGCTTGCATCGGGCGAGGCAGAAATTGAAGGAGGAATTTATCATGGCGCATCAGACTTACGCAATCGGGGAAATGCAAACCAGCTTTATCGACCAGGTAATGAACGCGCTTCCAAAGCAATATTCCGCGCCCTGGCATCCTATCATCAGCTTAGGGTTAGGAAAATCCGTCGCTTTGGTGACAGCAACAATTGTAGCATTGGCGATTGGCTTTGGCAGCCTTCTGCACAATGAAACTTCCAACGAAGTCCCACCGCCGATAACACCTCGTTCTGATGAGGCGATGGGAGTTTTCCTGTTTACCGCTTCAGACCAACAACTCTCTTTGGGTATCAGCGCGCTACAGTCAACCATAGACCAAGAAGAACGCAAGTTGCCAGCAGACCAGCCAGGCGCTGTGGTATGGGGAAAAGGACGGGAGATACGGGGCGTTGTGCAGATAGCGGAGCCGTGCCATCAGGGCGGAAGCCTCTGGGCGACTAAAGCTGCGCCACAAGGTTATGAAAAGTGGGTGAACGAACGAAGCAAAATCAAGTTAAGTTTCCTGGAGAAGCAGATTCCTCTTAGTTCGGAGGAACTTTTCAAACAACCGTTACTATTGATAAGTGGAAATAAGCCAGTTGAGTTGGACGAAGCAGAACGCATGAATCTGCGCAAGTATTTAGTGGAAAAAGGCGGGCTGCTCGTCGTCGACGAAATTCCAGGCGACCCCAGCGGCTTTGTGAGTTCTATGCAGAAAATTTTAACGGAGATTTTGCCCGAAAGCCAAACCACACGGGTGAAGAATGACCACGAAATCTACCGTATTTTCTACGAGATGGGTGGCCCACCCGCTGGAGCAGAAGAAGATAACCAAAAGTATTTAGAGGGAACTTTTCTCAATGGAAATCTGTTAGCGCTCTATAGTGACCGCAACTATTGGTTATATCTGAGTAAGGATGCTCCTGATTATACAGAGGAAGAACGCGAACAGCTTCTTGAGTTATATGAAGTAGGAAAACCTTATCCCGATTGGGCCCGTAAAAAATTGGCGAGATCTCTCGGGACGAAACGCTTCTTTTGCAATGTGCTTATCTATGCCATAACTCGCGGCAACAGCGCAGATTATTCCGATTATGTGCCTTAGTATTTTAGACTTCCGAGGTCTCCGAGACTTCGGAAGTCTAAATGAGGAGAGATGACAATGAAGCAGGGGGATTAAACGAATTTTATTCGATAAATCCTTAACGGAATATTCGCCGCGCTTTCTGCAGATGCAAGTTAGTGTATTGAATCCACAAACTCCCCTTCCATCTGTATTATTAATCGACATATTGAACAGATTGTTGAACTTCTTTTACCACAAAATTTTTAATCCAACTTGCTGATAATCACTCATTTCCTTATCTTTTGAAATCAAGGTCATATTTCTTTTAATCCTTAACACGAAACACGTAACACGCGTGAAAGGTAAACCATTTTCTGAAACATGCCACCCGTAGCAAAAAATGGTTTTCCTCAATTCGCCTCGCCTTCCGACACTTGCTCCGTCTCTGTTAGCGTCAAAAGAGCCAAAAAGTTGCTCACTTGCTCACGCAACGCCATTTGTGTTTCCGACAAGCCCTCGACTAACGGACGCAGTTTATCCCACTTCAATTCATATCCATAGGTGTGACGGAAGCGATGGCGAAACCTTAGATACTCTAACAGCCGCGCCGCCAACACATCGTCAACGACCGCTGGATGGCGTCCTTTTACTTCCCGCTGCATCTGCTCCAAAAACTCTATGTGCCAGCGCTCACCTGACGGCATAGCCTCCCCAAGCCAAACTGCAATCCGCTCAAAGATACGCTCGACGGCAGTATAGAAGTCGTGCACGAATTTACCGAGACCGCCTAACTCCACCTCGTTCGGTTGCTCTGATACTTCGGCGAGAAACCTCTCCGCCAACTCTATCACCCGTTCTATATTGGCGAATTCATCCTCAATTTGCACTTTCAATCGTTCTTTTGGTTCTTCAGGCATCATGACCTCCTGCTTCGCCCGCGCCACTAATCTCGGCGGAGCATCTTCCAGCGTGATGAGGTCCAACTCCATCCTCGGTGGGAGCAGTCGTTCCAGTTCAAGGAGGGCGTGCCAATACTCCTGTGGAGGTAAACCTACTACTGCAATGTCAATGTCCGAGCGCTCATGCCAGGGACTATCGCCTCGCAAAGAGCCAAACACAAACGCTTCCCGAACATCAAACTTTTCCTTCAGCATGTGGACGCATTCCTGCGCCGCCGTTTCCGCCCGATCCCGCCGTTCGTCATATTCTTTTCTGTTATGCATCTTCCGCGCCTCCATCATTCCATACTTATATCCTCTGGTTATTGGTTATTGGTGGGCATGTTTCAGAAAATAGTTTACATTTCGATGCGTGATGCGTGAAACGTGATGCGTGATACATGATACGTGATAAATCACTCTTCACGTTTCACGTTTCACGTTTCACGTTTAGGCAATCTTTTCAACCGCCGTTTGAATACGCACTAATGCTTCTTTGATATTTTCAAGAGAATTTGCGTAAGACAGCCGTAGATATCCTTCGCCATATCGTCCAAAAGCTGTACCAGGCAATACTGCCACACCCGCTTCTTGCATTAGATAATCCGATAAATCATCACAATGCATATTAATCTTGGTGACATTTGGAAATACATAAAATGAGCCTAACGGTCTTTTACAACTAATGCCCTTGATAGCGTTAAGCCCATCAACAATGGTATCGCGGCGGCGTTTAAATTCTGCTACCATTTCTGCCACAGAATCTTGAGGGCCAGTCAACGCCGCGATGCCCGCCACCTGTGTAAAAGAACATGTGCATGAATTTGAATTAATCATCAATTGATTGACCGCTTCTGAGAGCGTTTTGGGCATTACACCATATCCTAAACGCCAACCTGTCATCGCATACGTTTTGGAGTGTCCATCAATGAGGATGGTGCGCTCTTTCATACCAGGGATATTGATGAGACTATCATGCTTTCCTTCGTATAGTATTTTACAATAGACCTCGTCAGATACGACTATAACATCATGTTTGATTGCAAGTTCAGCGATTGCTTCTAAGTCGCCCCGAGTCAGAACACCGCCAGTCGGATTTTGTGGGGAATTAATTATCATCAACTTCGTTTTATCAGAAATAATACGTTCTAAATCCTCAATGCGGAAGCGGAAATCTACCTCCTCTAAAAGAGGAAGCGGCACCGGTTTGGCGCCAATAAAATTAATCACCGACTCATAAATTGGAAAACCTGGGTCAGGATAAATTACTTCATCACCCTCATCAACACATGCTAAAATTGAAAAGAATATGATAGGTTTAGCTCCGGGGGTAACACTTATTTCATCCGGGTCAACTTCAATCTGTCTGGTCTCCGAGATATAATTAGCGATAGCTTGCCTGAACTCCAACAATCCCGCTGCCGGGCCATAGCCTGTATATCCTTGTTGCATTGCTTTAAACGCTGCTTCACAGATATGGTAAGGCGTTTTAAAATCTGGCTGTCCAATCTCTAAATGAATAATATTTTTACCTTGCGCCTCTAACGCTTTCGCTTTCGCGAGCACATTGAAAGCTGATTCCGTTCCTAACCTGCTCATTCTCGTTGCAAATTTCATGAAATGTAACGCAAAAACTGATTATTCTCCTATACTCGGCGTGAAACGTAAAACGTGAAATGTGAAGAATGAAACGTGAAACGTGAAGAGTGCTAAAAACTTTCATATCACGCATCACGTATCACGTTTCACGCATCACGCATCACGTTTCACATAGGAGAAATTGCGCTCCTCCTTCCTTAACAAAAACTGAGTTTAGTAATGATGCGAAACTTATATCGCTATTCAGTGTATTTAAAAACCCAATCCTGCCCAACAACCCAATACAGCTTTGGCTCGAGTGCAAACACGCTGGTCATATCCTGGCTATATTGACTGCGAACTTTTTCGGCGCCTATTTTCATTTCAACCGTCAGTCTTTCCTGTTTTTGCCATTTCGCGCCACCATCTTTCGTATGCAAAATGGTTCCACCGGTACCGACGGCCCAGCCCTCTTGAGATTTGGGCGCGAAAAATACTCTGGTGAGTTTCTCAAGAAGTGCTTCGTCCCTGCTATTTTTCCACGTTGCTCCCCCATCAGTTGTACAGACAATTGAACCATCTTCGCCCACAGCACAGCCGGTATTCTCATCTATGAAGGAAAGACTATTCAAATTGTCTTCAATGTTACTCACTTGCTTCTCCCAGTTGTCACCACCATCCACGGTACGCGCGATGTATCCCGCTTGTCCAACTGACCAACCAATTTTTTCATTAACAAAGCAAACGCCGGTTAGCAGGACGGCTTCACCGACTCCAGAAGCCGGTTTACCACCTGTGAGTGCCTTCCAGGTTTTCCCGCCATTGGTAGTTTTTAGGACGGTTTCTGTATCTCCAACAGCCCAGCCAACATTTTCATTAATGAAAAAAACGTCGAAAAGCCAATTGCCGACTTTACTGGTTTGAAACTCCCACGCTTTACCGCCATCTTTAGTAGCAACAATAGTTCCATCCTGTCCTACTGCCCAACCAATCTTAGGTGAAGCGAAAACTACTCTGGAAAGTGTCTTCACATTTGCCGGCGCCTTTTGTAATTCCCAGGTAGCTCCGCCGTCTTCAGTATGGAAGATCATCCCATCTTCACCATAACCAGCCACACCGACAACCCAGCCATTTTTCTTATCCGCAAAATAGACATCATTAAAGACTGGAAAATTGTCATTTTTAATCTGCGCCATCGTCCATTCCGCGTCAGCCAGGATGGCACTGTTTAACCAAACCCCACACAACACTGTTATCAGCATCAGTGGGGAGAAAAATTTTCTCAACATGATAATCCTCCTCTAAATTTTTTTAATAAGTATATCATTCATTAGGATATACTGTCAAGCATAACAAAAGATCGATTTTGGGTTCTCGATTAATTCACCATTACAATAAGCAAACTTTATGCCAATTTAACTGACAACTCTGGTTACTGACAAAACATAAGTTGTAAGGCTTTTTATCAATCATATATCGAGCGTGTCGTTCTCTTTTTGATACTTGAAAAGTGTAGATTTGCTACATTCTTTACTTAATCGCGCCCCAGCTTGTCGCGCGCTTGCTTTCCTTGCTTGCCTTCTACCTGGTTTCGTGGAGAGAGCGGTTGCACTACCGCGTTTTAAGTTCTCCCCATGTGGTTGAGAGTTTATTTTGGGCTTCTACGGCGGCGATAACTGACAGCCCCTGTCCCATAACAGCTTTAAATTCAGCTTCAGCTAGAGCTTGGGTGAAAAAGCCAACTTCATCAAATACACCTGTGGCAGCTACATCCCCAGGTCTGGCGCCAAGCCACATTGGATCCTCGCCATTGACAATCAGTTTACCTGCCGGTGCTTCGCCATCGACTTTTCCATCCACATACAGCCGCATCGTCTTACCATCATGCCATTCCGCAACATGGTGCCAGTTGCCATCGGCCACCGCGGTCTTGCCATCAATGCGACCTTCCCCGCCACCCTCGAGGTGCCACATCAACACGGCAACATTGGAGCCATCCATTATCCACATATCCGTATGCCGTTTCAAGTGTTTCTCCGGCCACTCCAGTCCATCTCTCCAGAACACATATTGCCAGCTTTTGGGTTCCAGTTTTACCCATGCTGCGATGGTATAGACGTCCGCGTCAAAATAGTCTTTGTGAGGTATACTGACATAGCTGTCACCTTTGCCGGGAAGCTCCAAACCTCCCCCAAGCTTTCCTGGCGCCCATTGGGAACTGCCCTTAATCTCACCATTATTGCCGCCAACCAGGTCCTTGACGACCTTACCACCGCCGTCATCAAAGGTCCAGGCGCCCACAAGGTTCATATTAGCAGCTTGAGTTGCACTTACCGTAATGCCACTCAGACATAGGCTAAAGAGGACCAATCCTAAGGCTCTTAGCCCAACCCTTAAAACCAAACTTACCCGTCTTTCAGGCAAAACTTTTCCTAACATTATCGTTCTCCTTTTTTATTATATACGCAACCTAAACCTCAAAGTTTTACCACAAATTAAATGTTACCATAGGAATACTAAATTATCAAGTTTTTTTCCCAACTTTTCTGCCAAACTTTTCTTTCAGAAAGAAAAGTTTAATCAAAAGAAATAAGAGGAATTAACGTTTAAGCAAAAGAAACACTGAGGAATTTCTTTACACATTGCAGAACCTGGACTTTGAAGAAAATAGAAGGATGGATTAGCGATAGACACTCTGGAAAACTTTTACATCTCCAGCGGATACATCAGTCACATAAATTTTGTCATCCCTACCAATAACAATTCCCATTGGGCTATTCAACGTTGGAAAAGAAAACTGCGTTAGAAACTCACCGTTTAGGTCGAAAACCTGAATTCTGCAATTGCCATGGTCAACGACATAGATATTATCCCACCTGTCTACTGTGATGTAACGCGGTTCATTGAACTGCCCAGGCTGGTCGCCTTTTTTACCCCAAATAGTTATCAGATTGCCGCTAAAATCGAACTTCTGTACGCGATTATTTCCAGTATCGACCACATAAATGTTACTGTTGCTATCTACCACCAAATCAGTAGGCTTGCTAAATTGCTCCCTCGTCCAGCCAAACGTGCCCTTTGCCAGGAGAAGTTTCCCTTGAGGATTGAGCTTCAGGAAGCGATGGTTTCCTGTATCCGCAATATAAATATTGCTGTTTCCGTCGGTTGCGATTCCTCCGGGCGCGTCCAACTGGATTTCAGACTGGACATTGCGTTCAATAGACTCTCCAGATTTCTTACCAGCGACAACTCCAAAAATTCGATTGATTAAACTGCACGCCTGTATTCTGTCATTACCTGCGTCAGCAACGTAAAGAAACTCACCACGGATGAAATTTACTTCAACATCGACAGGATTATCAAACTCTCCAGGCCTCCAGCCCAATCTACCCAATACCATTATGATGTCACCGTCAGCATTCAAAACTTGAATGCAATGATTCCCCGCATCTGCCACGTAAACATTATCATTGACGTCCAGGGCAAGTCCCATCGGTTGACTGAGAAGTCCGCTTTCTTGGGGCTGTCTACTAATGCTATACAGATAATTTACCCCTAACAGACGCGGTTTGGTCACATCCTGGCTGGTGGAAGTAACAATTTGGGGAGGAACAATTTGGGCAGGCCCCTGGGCAGCACAACCAAGCAGTAGACAAAAAGGCAAAAAGATAAGGTATAGAAACCCGTTTTCTCGGAGAAAACGGGTTTCTGTGTACAAAAGAAACCGAGTTTCTCCCAGAAACTCAGTTTCTTTAACCTTTCTGGACTTCAAATTTGAAAGCAAAGGTCGTTTTTTCATCTGAAACTTCATTGTAGATATTAGGAATAATGAGAGTCAATCTCGATGATTGGACGCTACGTTTTTTGAAATACAAAAAAAACTGCCGTTTCGAGCCAGGCATAACCAGAGTCTTCTGTAAGTCTTCCAGCGGCATCCCCTGAATACTTCCTCGTCCAACTATACCATGCCGCCAACTGAATAATTCCATTTTGAATTCAGGGGGCAATTGGGGCTTAAAATTCTTGCCGAGATGAAAATTCTCCTCTGATTTCGACAGGGGGTTGAAAGTGGAGCCATTTTGGTCTAATAACACGCATTTGTTTTTGTAAAAAGAGAGCCAATTAGAAGTTTCGTTCACCACTATAACTCCAAGCGCATCAACTTCTTTAACATCATTGAGTGGCACAGCCAAGACGACAATTCCGTTTTTAGTAGATGCGACAGCACCTGTTTTAGGAAATATTGTGGCGTCCTGGTCTATTGCCGGAATGATTTTTGTAGTTCGAAGGCTGGCACAACCAATAAGCATAAAGAGTATAAAAATTGAGAAAATGGTTTCTTTTTTCATGGATTTCACCTTAAATCGTAAAACGTGAAACGTAAAGCGTAAAACGTAAAAATTTTACGTATTACGTTTTACGCTTTACGTATAGCTTGACTTTGGTAAATTAACCCTTTTGCCTGGAAAATCAACCACCAAGACACCACCCACCCCTACCCCTCCCAAGAGGGGACACGAAGGGACTTTCACTACACGCGGTAGTGCAACCGCTC
>Ga0194125_10000205_pt1 | contig 93348 bp, 72 predicted proteins | sample TA2KigC250mmetaG_FD_148626 | JGI IMG/M metagenome (GOLD analysis project Ga0194125, IMG submission 148626) | Freshwater microbial communities from Lake Tanganyika, Tanzania - TA2015034 Kigoma Deep Cast 250m | ecosystem: Environmental > Aquatic > Freshwater > Lake | place: Tanzania: Lake...
CTCCTGTTGGCCATGGTAGCTCCTCTCGGGATTATTCTCCCAAGAGTCTACCGCAGGTTTACGAAGTCCGAGATGCTTTCGGGTTCTTTCCCAACAGAAACGAGTCAAATGGCCCGATTTCGACGATCACGAAGTGGCCTCATTTCGGCGATCTGAAAGTGGCTCCATTTCGCCGATCACAACCTGGCCCGATTTCGACGATCCGCAGCTGGCTCCATTTCGCCGATCACGGTCTGGCACTATACCACCGATCAATAACACGGGCCTCATGCAGCGGCTTCAGTTTCGGTACACGCGGAATTACAACATTCGATACAGGACCTGGGGGCATCTTTTCCAAGGTCGATACAAAGCGATTCTTTGCGAAAAAGATTCATATCTGGTGGAGCTTTCCGCCTACATCCATCTGAACCCGGTTCGTGCGGGGCTTGTTCGGCATCCTATGGAATACCGATGGACGAGCTATGGCTCGTACCTGAACGGGGGGAAAATGGGGATTGTGGACGTGGAGCCCGTTCTGGGTCAATTTTCGGCGGACAAGGGGAAAGCGGTCCGGGCTTACGAGCAGTATGTGCTGGACCATATGGGGGATGGGCACCGAGGAGAGTTCTACAAGGTCGAGGATCAGCGTTTTCTGGGGTCGGAAGGATTCTCGGATAGGATTCAGCGGGGAGCGAGAGAAAAGGTTGAGCATATCTATGACATTTCCCTTGGTGATATAGTGGGTGGGGTTGAAATGCGTTTTGGGATGCCTGCTAGCGTAATAAGGGGCATGAGCCGGAATCGGAAAGGAGCTTCGGGACGCAGTATTGTGGGATACCTGGGCAGAAAGCTTGCGGGCTACCCTTTGAGTAGTATTGCCGATTATTTTCGGCGTGATCCTGTTTCGTTGTGCCAGGGCATGGCGAAGGTGGAAAGACGCATGAGGGAGGAGGATGGGTTCAGAGAGAAACTCATGGAGTTGGAAAAGAATCTGGTCGAGGGCCGCAAAAGAAAAATAAAGAAATAACGAAGTCTGACCCCATTTCTGACTGACCCCATTTCTGACCCCATTTCGCTTCTAGGGCTGAGGTTGGAGGTGGTCAAACTGCGTTTTGCCCCGTGCCTCCCCGCGGATTGGAAGGCGTTCAAGGTGCACTACCGATATCGGGAGACGGTCTACCACATCTCCGTTCTGCAAACGCGCGCCGGAAATGGGGAGAGGAGTATGACCGTGGATGGCGTCGAGCAACCCGACCAGGCGATTCCCCTTGTTGACGACCTTCAGGAACATTCGGTCGAGGTGAGAATACCCGCTGCCCAGAGCGTGGCCTTTTGATTTTGCGGGCGGGTTTGGCAGCGGGGTCAGCAGCTTGACATTCCCAACCTGAGATTTGATTTCCGGATTAAATATATTCAATCGTAGCGGGGGGTTTGGGTGTGAGGTCGTAGAGGCAGCGGTTAACTCCCTCAAGGGAGGTGATGCGCTCACAGATGCGGTGAAGTTTCTCCCAGGAGAGTTCGACGGCCGTGGCCGTTCGGGCATCGACACTGTTAAGGCATCGGACGACGATGATCTGTCCGAATTCCCGCTGGCCCTTAAGGATTCCGGTGGCCCTGTCATTCAGAAGGATGGCCATGTACTGAAATGCCCCAGTGCCAGCCAAATCCTCTTCAACAATGGCCGTAGCAGCCCGGACGACGGCCAGCCGCTCCTCTGTAACCTCGCCCACGATCCGGGTCGCCAGAGCGGGACCAGGGAAAGGGATCCTTTGGGTGATTTCAGCAGGAAGTTTTAGGATCTTGGCTACTTCTCGGACCCCATCTTTGCGCAGCGTCTGAAGGGGCTCCAGCACTTTGTATCCGTATTCTTTCTCCGGGTCAATGCCGACTTGTGCCAGGATGTTATGCTGGCGTTTGATGCCGGCTACGGTTTCTTCGATGTCGGTAAGGATGGTACCGTGCAGCAGGGTTTTGGCCCCGGTCTCGCGGACCAGTTTTCCAAAAACCGTGGCATAAAAGGTTTTGGTGACGGCGTTGCGCTTTTCCTCAGGATCAGTCAATCCCTTAAGCACATTCAGAAACTCAGCGCGGGCGTCCACGATCTGAACGAAAATTCCCATGTCGGCAAAGGTTTTGACGACTCGTTCCGGCTCTCCCTGGCGCATGAGCGCGCTGTCAATAAATACCGTCTTGAGCCTTTTGCCGATGGCCCGGTGCCCCAGGACCGTGACCACGGAGCTGTCAACGCCACCGCTAAGGGCGTTGATAGCAATATCATTCCCCACTGCCCCCCGGATGCTATCGATCTGCTCGTTTATAAATGCCTGATAGTCCATTTCTTTTCTCCTCATTCTTTTATTGTTATGGCGAAGGTGAGTCTTTAATGGGATGGAGATAAGGTATAGTCCCATCCAGTTTTGATGGCTTCGTAAAAAGTCCATCTGCGGCGTTGCGCTGCATCCTTCGTCGTTGCGGCGTACCTCTAAGTACGCCTCACTCCTCAGTATTTGCGCGCCTTGCATATGGAGCTTTTTACTTTGCCATCCCAATTTTGATGGCCTCGTAAAAAGTCGTCCCTCCGGTGAAAACCGGAGTCCAGAGGTTTGATAACTCCTTGAAATAACTGGATCCCGGCTGGAGTTTATCCCGATGAAAATCGGGGCCGGAATGACGGGAAAAGGAGCTTTCGGACTTTTTACGAGATGATCAGTTTTATTATGGCCGGAAAAGTATAACAACAGGAATTATCCGATCAAGCGGAAACTTTCCTTATATCTTCGCGGCAGGGTTTGATAAAGCCTGGTGCCGGCCACTTTGGCTTTGTTCATTGCCGGGGTGACATCGCTTACAATCTTGCCGGGAACGCCGACCACTAATTTCCCGGCGGGAATGATTTGGTTGGCCGTAATCACGCAGCCTGAACCGATGATGCAATTATCCCCGATCTCCACGCCCTCGTGCAGGATTGCCCCCATGCCCACCAGGACGTTTTCCTGGATCTTCGAGCCGTGGACGATGGCTCCATGGCCGATGTGACTGTCCCGTCCCAGCCGGGCGGTCTGTTCTGGAAAAGTATGTATAACACAATTCTCCTGGATGTTGGAGCCGTCGTTGACTTCGACATATCCAAAATCACCCCGCAAAACAGCCCCGGGGCCGATGTAACAATTTTCCCCGATGGTCACTCCGCCGATGAGGATGGCAGCAGGATGAACGAAAGAGGTTTCTCCAACCTGGGGTCGTTTCCCTTCAAATTCGTATATGGCCATAGGAGGCAAATCCTTTCTGGAAGGTTCTCAGGGAAGGAATGGAAATAAGGGTTCAAGGATTCAAGGGGTCAAGGGTTCGGGCATGAGGCCTAAAAACTTAACACCGACCACTTAAAACTTATTTTCATTTGAATCTTTGAACCCTGTAGTTAAAGATGCGGAAGCGGGTCTATAAGCCGAGTTCTGTCTCCCCGGAATAACCGGGGAGGGTGATCATTCCTCTAGCCCCGGCATTGCTGCCGGGATCTGGCGACCTACCCGGGAGCATCGAGCGGGCCACTCTCAAGCGCTCCTCTATTCGGTCTTGCTCCGGGTGGGGTTTGCCCTGCCAACCCTGTCGCCAGGGTCGCGGTGAGCTCTTACCTCGCCTTTTCACCCTTACCCCGCGAAAACGCGGGGCGGTATGTTTTCTGTGGCACTTTCCCTGGGGTCGCCCCCGGTCGCTGTTAGCGACCACCCTGCCCTGTGGAGCTCGGACTTTCCTCCCGCCTCAGGCGGGCGATCACCCGACCCCCTTCCGCATCTTTTAAAAACAGGGTCCAAAGATTCGAGTGAATATTTGAAAAATAAAAAAACATTGCAAAATGTTCAATGAGAAATTATAGGGAACGGCTTAAATAAGTTGACATCCAGGGAAAGGGTCATTGCGAACGAAGTGAAGCAATCTCATGAGATTGCCGTGTCGCTTCGCTCCTCGCAATGACAACTTTCTTTTGACGTTTACTATAGCAATAAACAGTTCCCGTAAAAAAGTTTTTTCAGCGCTCAATTTTCATTGATAATTGATAATTTTGCAATGATAGCCAGAAGTTAAAATGGATTATAGGCCAAAAAGAACAAAGAAAATTTTAATAATTTTCTAAGAAAGCGCTTAAGTATTTCACTTGCCTCCTTGAACCCTTTTCTTTATTCCGTCGTTCCGGTGATTCTCTGGTCTATGGCTTCGTTGGCCAGTTGGTCGGCCCGGCGATTCTCTTCCCTCGGAATATAATGAATACTATATTTTAAAAATCGATTCAAGATCTCCAGGGTCTGTCGGTGCAGGATCTTTAGATTAGGCTCGCGCACCCGGTATTCCCCCCGAAGTTGCCGTACGACCAGCTCAGAATCCAGGTTCACGTTGACGCTTACTGCTCCTAATTGCAAAGCTTTTTCCAGGGCCAATATCACCGCCCGGTATTCGGCGACATTGTTCGTGGCCATCCCCAAAAAACACTTCAGTTCTTTCACGGTCCGCCCCCGGGTATCGGCAATCACGGCCCCGACCCCTGCTTCACCAGGATTCCCGCGAGAAGCCCCGTCGGTATAGATAAAAAATTCCGCAGTGCCTTTTCTGTCGGGAAGAGCCTGATCAGCTTCCGTTTTCTCCCTGGCCCGCTCTGCGCTTTTTTCCAGGAGACCCCTAAGGTCTTGGGCATTTAAAGAAGAGAAGCGTTTGAGGGTCTTAGACACGCTAAGGGTCTGGGCCAGATGGCGCAGGACCGTTTCTGCGGAAGGAGGAGAACTTTCTTTTCCGTCCTGGAAGAAAGGGAGGAAATCAGCGGATTTTTCGGCGCTCACGTTCCTTTGGCCTTATCCAGCCCATTGGCCCAGAAAAGAATGCGGCTGCAATTAGGACACATGATGAGAACATCCTGTTTTTGCAGCTCGATTTGAAGCTGAGGGCGAATGTTAATATTACAGGCCTGGCAGACGCCGTCCTGCACTTTAACGATGGCCACCCCCTGCCGTTTTTCCAAAAGTCTGTGATATTTATTAAGGAGGTCCGGGGGAATTTCTTTCTCTCTTTTCTGCCGTTCACGGACCTCGCCGGCCATCTCCTGGTCGAAAGACGCCACCTTTTGCTTAAGCTCGGCAATCTGTCCCTGAAATTCTTTGCGTTTAATCTCCAGGTTTTTCTCGCCGGTGTTCAGCTTTTTCTGCATCTCTTCCATGCGTTCCAAGATGCCTAAGATATCTTCTTCCTGCTGCCGGTTCAGTTTTTTAGCGCTCTCAATTTCCTTCAAGACGGCCTGGTATTCTTTATTGGTTTTGATCTCAAAAACCCGGGCCTCGGTTTTTTTTACCCGGTCCATTTCCTCTTCCAGGTCCTTTTCTTTTTGCCGTCGTTCCTTCTGGAGCTTTTCAAGCTCGGCCCGCTGCGAAATAACTTTCGCTTCTTCCTTCCCAAGGTCCTCTTCCAGGGCCGTCAGGCGCAGGGGGATTTCTCCTTTTTCCCGCTCCATCTCCTGGATCTTCAGGTCAACGATCTGCAGAGCGGCCAGCTTTTCCAAATGCGCGCGCAATTCCTTTCCTCCTAAAAAAAATGCACCCCGAAAGGTGCACTTTTCAATTTTGACCCCGTTTCCCCGCGTCTGAGGCCAATTCGTTCCCAAATAATTTTCTATCTTCGAAAACCATATAAGCATCCTGGTGGGCCCACCTGGGTTCGAACCAGGGACCTTCCGGTTATGAGCCGGTGGCTCTTCCAGCTGAGCTATGGGCCCTTTTTTAAATTAGCAACTATCAATGATCATTGCCCATTGATAATTGAGCATCTTAAATTATATATTAAAATATCTGTTTTCGGATCTATTGTCAAGAATCTCCTCTGACTTGCCCCCCTTCACTTTTTGTGGTCAAGAATGATCCGTTATTAGATGATCCTTCCCAGGCACGGGGTTCGGGGCGCTTCGCTTGGCAGCATGAGGCGCTGGTTGTTTCATTGACGGGGCGGGAAAAGGCGCCCCGCCTCATTTTGCGGAGAAGCAGTTTAAAACTTTTGGAAGGGCTTTTCCCGGCCGATGCTGCCCACGCTCATCGCCCCGAACCCCGTGCCACAATTAGAGATTCCGTAAAGTGAAGGAGGGCAAGTCTCCTCTGACCGCCCGATCTCCCTTCCTACCCCTCCACAAAGGACCGAAGCTTTTTTGACCGTGAGGGATGGCGCAGTTTGCGCAGAGCTTTAGCTTCGATCTGCCGGATGCGCTCGCGAGTTACGTCGAAATTTTGCCCGACTTCTTCCAGAGTGTGATCTGCCTTCTCATCAATGCCAAACCGCATCTTTAAAACTTTTTCTTCCCGGGGAGTTAAGGTAGCCAGAACCTTCCGGGTTTGTTCCGACAGGTTCAGGTGGACCACAGCTTCGGAGGGGGGGGTGACCTTTTTATCTTCGATAAAGTCTCCCAGGTAACTGTCTTCTTCCTCTCCGATGGGAGTGTCCAGGGAGATGGGTTCTTTGGCGATCTTGAGCACTTTGCGCACCTTATCCAGGGAGAAGTCCATGCGTTCGGCAATCTCCTCCGGTGTAGGTTCCCGCCCGATTTCCTGCACTAAGTAGCGGGAAGTGCGGATCAGCTTGTTGATGGTCTCGATCATGTGCACGGGGATCCGGATGGTGCGCGCCTGGTCGGCTATGGCCCGGGTGATCGACTGCCTGATCCACCATGTAGCGTACGTGCTGAACTTATACCCCCGCTGGTATTCAAATTTATCCACGGCCTTCATCAACCCGATATTCCCCTCCTGGATAAGGTCAAGGAATTGCAGGCCGCGGTTGGTATATTTTTTGGCTATGGAGACCACCAGGCGGAGATTGGCCTTGATCAACTCGTTCTTGGCCAGTTCAGCTTTAGTCTCGCCGCTTTTTACGGCCTGCAAGGTGTTCTTCAGTTCTTCCACCGGCAGGTTGGATTCCGCTTCCACCCGGCGGATTTTCCGCTTGGCGTTCTTGACCACCCGCTCGTATTCCTCCAGGTCTTCTTTCTTCACGCCGGCCTTGCGCAGGGTCTTGCGAAACTCTCCCGGGTTTTTCTTCATCACCCTAAGAAGCTGCTGGAGTTGGTCTATAGCCATACGCGTTAGATGCCGGGTGCGATTCTGGCAATCCAGAATTTCAGCCTCAGCCTTCTCCCCCCGCTCGGCAAAGCCCTTGAGCTTCTGCACAATCTTGTCGATATGCTTGGTTTTTAAGTTAATGTCCTTGAGGAGCGAGACAATCTTTTCTTTATTCGCCTGCAGGCGCTTTTCCTGTTGCATCTGGAAAGAGGCCGTAATTTTACTCTTCCCCAGCCTTTCGCAAATCTGCCGATTGCGTTCATTTAGCTTTTTAATCTGGTCGATCAGCGAAAGGATTCGCTGTATGTTAAATTCCTCTTCCAGAAAATAATCTTCCTCTTCCAAATCCGGGGTAAATTCCTTGTTTTTAACTTTCTTCGAACGCAACCGTTCGCCGAACTGGATGATCTCTTTGATGGTTAAGGGGGAATTCAGGACGGCGTTGATGACTTCTTTTTCCCCGGCTTCGATGCGTTTGGCGATTTCCACTTCGCCTTCGCGGGTGAGCAGGGATACCGAGCCCATCTCCCGCAGGTACATGTAAACCGGGTCAATTGCTTTCCCCAGTCCCTCGGCTTCCAGCTCCGCTTCTTCTTCTGCCGGGAGGCGCTCTACTTCTTCCCGCTGTTTGCCTACCTTAACCTTATGGGCCACGTCGACCACCTCGATGTCCATCTCTCCGAACATCATCATCAGGTCATCGATCTGATCCGAGGATATGATGTCTGACGGGAGGAGGTCATTGACCTCGTCATAAGTCAAAAACCCTTTCTCTTTTCCCAGGTTGATTAACTGCTTGACTTTTTCCATCTCTCCTTCTTTGGCCATATAAAATCCACCTCTTCTCTGGCTTATTACTCGGCGTGAGGCTGGTTTTAACCAGCGGAATCATCTATCCATTTTTTCTGCTCCACGAGGAGACGTTGCTTCCGTTTTAGAAGCTCCTTTACCCCGGGGGCGCTCAAGGGGCCTTCTTGCCCCTGCCGGCTTCGTTGCCGGATTTCTTCATCCACGTGCTGGATTTCCTGGCGCACCCGGGAAAGCTTTACTTTTTTTAGGCAATCCCTGAGCATGCGGTCGGGATCCATCACGCTTTCCCCGGTCAAAAGCAGTTCCGAGGTCAGGTCCTTGGATTCTTCATCGCCCACATGGCTGAGGAATTCCTGGACATCCATTTTCCCCCGGGCTTCCTGAAAATTCATGATTTCCCGAGCCAATTTTCGATGGGAGGGGTCGGTGAAACCATCCTTGCCTACGACTTCTTCGACCAGCGGAATTACATGGTTATTAAGAAGCATTAACTGCAAAAGGAGCCGCTCATGGGCTGGTCCTTTTGGGGGGCCCGGAGATGTTTTTTGAGCTTCGGTCAGAGGAGATGATTTTCCCCGAAGCTGGCCGCGAATCTGGGTTTCCTTCAACCCCAGCCGGCTGGCCACTCGTTCTATGTAAAGGTTCTGTTCCAGAGGATCCTTAAGGCGGTTTAAAGCTGGAAGAAGTTCACGAACGGCCCGGACCTTTCCCTCTACAGTCCTGATCAGATGCCGGCGCAGGGCCTGCTCCAATAAATATTCCACAAGAGGAAGGGCATTAGCCAGAACCTGCTCAAACCCGGCCCTCTTTTCCCGGCGGATGAAACTGTCAGGGTCAGAGCCGGCAGGCAGGGAAGCCACACGGACAGAGATTCCTTCCTTAAAAAAGATCTCCAAACTTCGCTGGGTGGCTTTTTGGCCGCCTTCGTCCGCATCGAAGACCAGAACCGCCTCTTTAGTATATCGCCCCAACAGGCTCACCTGGGCAGTGGTCAGGGCAGTGCCCAGGGAGGCCGCCACGTTTCGGATTCCCTCCTGGGTAAGGGAGAGAAGATCCATGTACCCTTCCACGATCACGACATATCCGTGTTCCCGAATGGCGCTTAAGGCCGCATTCAGCCCATATAGATTATGACCTTTATTATAGATGGGGGACTCCGGCGAATTCATGTACTTGGGAGGGGCCTGGTTGCCGTTTATCGTGGCCTCGCCAATAATCCTCCCCCCAAAACCGCAGACCTTGCCTCCCAGGTTGATGATCGGGAAAATTACCCTCTGGCGAAATCGGTCATAAAAATTAGGCTTTTCGCCCTGGTTTCTACCTTCTTTCCGGGGGATGATCAGCCCCAGGTTTTCGGCCAGATTCAGGGGAACTCCTTTATTCTTCAAAAAGATGGCCAGGGAGTCCCAGGAAGAGGGCGCAAACCCCAGGCGGTGGTCCTTGATAACTTCTTCTGAGATGCCCCTTTCGGCCAGGTATTTTCTGCCTTCCTCGCCGTCTTTCTGGGAGATTAGCAGACGGTGGTAGTATTCGGCGGCGACCTCATTGATCTCGAACAACCGTCCCTGCATACTTCTGCGGGCCTTCTCGGCTTCGGATAATTCCCGGCTGGGGAGGGTTATCCTGTATCGTTTGGCCAGCTCTTGCACGGCTTCGGGGAAACCCAGGTTGTTGGCCCGCATCAGGAAGTTAAAAAGATTTCCCCCGGCTCCGCATCCGAAGCAATGGAAGATGCCCTTCTCTTCGTTCACCGTGAAAGAAGGAGTCCTTTCCGAATGAAAAGGGCAGAGACCCAGGTAATTTTTCCCGGCCTTTTTCAAGGACACAAAGTCGCCAATGACCTCCAGGATACTGGCCCGCTCCTTGATCTCAGCGATTTTTCCTTCAGGAATGAAGTCGCTCATCTCAGTTCCGCCTAATTCCTTCTTTGCCTGAGCGCCGGTTTCGTGTAGCGTCAGTTGGCGTAGATCCGATTTCTATTATGGTAACTCCGTCTCCCCCACGACCCGGAGCGCCAGGCATGAAGGCTTTTACAAGAACATGTTCTCTTAAGTGTTCCCGGATTGCTTTGCGCAGCCGGCCTGTTCCGGCCCCGTGGATGACCTCCAATTCTCGGAAACCTGCTAAAAATGCTTCATCGAGGCCTTTATCCACCACTGGAAGAGCTTCTTCGACGCGCAGGCCGATAACGTTCAGTTCCCGGGCAGCAGAGGGGATCTGGTAGTGAAGGAAATTAGAATAATTTGGTTGATTTTCTTTCTTTTTGGCCCCTAACTTTGGCGATAGGCCCCTTCCCAAATGGCCCAAAGCGGTATTTTCCGCAAGTTCTGAACCGCTTTGCCGCTGGCTTTCTGCGCCGGCCGGGTTTTCCGCTATGAAGTGCCGGTTGATCTTTTGTTCTTCACTCCTGATCGCCTGCTCCAGGCGATGCACGTCGGTTCGGCCCCTGGCCTTGAACTCGTTGATTAACCCCCTCAGATCTTCTTTAGCCTGGCGTACCAACCCTTGAGCTTCTTCGCGGGCCCTAAAAAGAAAAATTTCTCCCTCCCTCTGGGTCCGAAGCAGGAAGGTTCCGGCTTCCTCCCGGGCGGTTTCCATTTCCTGCCGAAAGCGCTCGGCTTCCTTTTGTTTTGCTTCCATCTCCCGCTGGGTTTGCTCCAGGCTCTTAAGCAATTCCATCACTTTGCGGTCGCCCTGGCCAAGATAACCCTCTGCTCTTTTCACCAGATCAGGGGGGAAACCCCATTTCTCGGCCATGGGTAAGGCATAACTCTCGCCTGGACGGCCATAGATCAGCCGGTAAGTGGGGCGGAGCGTGTCAGAGTTGAACTCTACTGAAACATTAACTATATCCTGGTGAAGGGCCCCGTAAGCCTTGAGCAGATGGAGGTGTGTGGTAACGACCGTCTTCGCTCCCCGCTCCCGCAGCCCATCGATCAAGGCCATGGTCAAGGCCGCCCCTTCGGCAGGATCTGTCCCTCCCCCGACCTCGTCCAAAAGGATGAGGGAGGACTTGCCTGCCTCTTTGACAATCCTGGAAGCGCTCTGTATCCAGGCTGAAAAAGTGCTCAGGTTGTCCTGCAAACTTTGCTCATCGCCAATATCCGCGAAGATATTGTTGAAGACCGCCACCTCACTCTCCCCGGCTGCGGGAATGGGGATTCCACATTGGGTCATCAAGGTGAGGAGTCCCAGGGTCTTCAGGGCTACGGTTTTCCCTCCGGTATTGGCGCCGGTTACGATCAGGGTGTTTTTGCCGTTGTCCAGATGGAGATCGACCGGCACGACAGATTTTGGTTCAATCAGGGGGTGGCGGGCGCTTAGCAGGCGCCAGTGCCCCTCAGCGTTTAGCAATGGGATCGTCCCCTTAACAGCTCTGGCGTATTTGGCCTTGGCAAAAACCAGGTCCAGACGGCCTAACGATTCCACTGCCTGGAGGATTTCTTTGGCTTGCTCCCGGACCCTAACAGTCAGGTGGAGGAGAATCCTTCGTTCTTCTTCTTTCTCATCCTTAAGGAGCAAATTCAGTTCATTATTTTCCTCCACGGTGGAAAGGGGCTCAATGAAATAAGTGGCCCGGGATTGGGATTGATCGTGGATGATTCCCGGCATGATATTCTTGAGATCGGCTTTTACCGCCACTACATAGCGCTCGTTGCGCAGGGTGATGATCTCATCCTGAAATATCTTCCTTAGGTTTTCCTGTTCCCACAGTGATTCCAGGGCGTTGCGGATCCGGCCGCGGAGGCGGGAGACTTCCTTGCGGATGTGCCGCAGTTCCGGGCTGGCCGAATCCAGTATGTCCCCGCGAGGTCCGAAGGCCGATCGTAACGCTGCATAGAGCTCCCTGAACTCCGGAAGTTCCTCCATCCACTTTATCAAGATGGGATGATTAGCGCTGGCTTTGCGCAGAAAATGCTTAACTTGACCAGCCGCCCCCAGAGTGCTCCTTAACGTAAGGAATTCTTCGGGAAGCAAACAGGTTCCTTCAGCGCGAGATCTGAACAACAGGGGCCGCACGTCATAAGCCCCTTCCAGGGGAATGTCCCCTTCTTCTTGCAGGATATCAGAAGCTTCGTCTACTTGTTTCAGAAGGACGGCAACTTCTTCCTTCCCTGCGGAGGGACGAAGGGCAAGACAAAGAGCCTGGCCTAACTCCGAGGAGGCATAACCCTGCAAAATTTGCAAGAGCCGATGAAACTCTAAAACACGGAGCGAACGCTCCTCCATGAATTTGCCTCTGGCTGCCGGGGTGGCTACTCCGACAGCCTTATCTTTAATGAGGTGGCCCTAAGATTGTTTTTCCACTTCAGCGCAGTCCAGAGTAAAAGGCGAAAAATAATCGATGATCGTGGAGCGAGGGTTGGAATACTTGTTTGCCTCCCGGTTCATCGCAGCCGTAAAAAACAGGAAGTGCGACAAAAGGAGTTATTCGCTCGAGAACGAGAAAGAAAGAAATTATAACCCCCTCCCCGCAGCCGGTATTTCCGGGCGGCATTAGGGTCCTGGGATAAGCGTAAGGAGAGCTTGCCAAGAGGAATTTTCAGCTCGCCGGCTTGGATAATTTTTGTTTGACGATCTCGCTGACTATTTTTCCTTCAGCCCGGCCGGCAATTTTAGCCATGACCCCTTTCATGACCTTGCCCTGGTCTTTGAGACCGGTGGCCTGAGTTTCCCCTATAACTTGCTCGATGAGCGCCTCGATCTCCTGCTGGGATAAGGATTGGGGAAGATAACTAAGGAGATACTGGAGTTCTGCTTCTTCCTTCTCCACCAAGTCCTGCCGCTGGCCCTGCTGAAAGAGGCGAATGGATTCCCGCCGCTGCTTGACCAGGGTGGAGATTGCCTCCATCACCTCGGCGTCCGATAGTTCTTTCTTCTGGCCGCTGACCTCCCGCTTCTTGATCTCGGTTCGCAGAAGACGCAACGCCGAAAGTTTTCGTTCATCCCGGGCTTTAAGAGCCTCGTTGGAATCTTTAGCGATTTGTTCTTTGAGTGTCATGCCCGATCACTCGTCATAGACCCGCGTGCGCTTCAAGGCCCGCTTGCGCGCGGCCAGGGCTTTCTTCTTCTTCTTCACACTGGGTTTTTCGTAATGTTCCCGTTTGCGGATTTCCGAAAGAATTCCAGCCTTTTCGCATTGCTTTTTGAATCTTTTCAGGGCATTTTCGAAAGATTCACCTTCTTTAACTTTGACCCCCGGCATTCATTTTCCCCTCCCTCCCAAACCGATTGTATTTTTTCAAAAAAATATTTCTTTTCAGATTAAAAGTGATAGTTTCGTAAAAAGTCGTCACTAAGCCTGCCCCGGAATGTCGTAATCCGGGGGTGAAAACCGGTGTCCAGAGATGGCGGAACATATTGAAAAGACTGGATTCCGGCTGGAGTTTATCCCGATGAAAATCGGGGCCGGAATGACGAAAGAGCCAAAATACGACTTTTTACGAGACCATTAAAATTTATCGGATCATTTTTCCGGAGCAGAATTTTTTAAAATATGCAGATTTTTTTTGTTAATCTGTTATATCGGCCTTTAAAGTCGCTTAGAATATTTGTATCAGTTTAGAGTTTTGGAAAAATGGCGGCAACGCCTCTGTTTGGCCCCCGGGCCCTGGAATCCCTTGGCCTTGGTGATACACCTTTCTTCAAAGAGCTAAAGTGTTACGAATATTTTGTTTTTAAATAAATATTCTAATCTTTATGATTATAAAAGTCAAAGTATTTTTTGATAAAAAAGTCTTGAAAAGATACTTCGGTTTTTATGCCAGCCTGACCGTAAGATTGCTTTTTCTCAGGTATTCTTTCGCTTCCTGCACGGTATGCTGCCGGTAATGGAAAATAGAAGCGGCTAGGACTGCATCGGCTTTTCCATAAACAAAGGCATCGTGGAGATGCTCAAGTGTTCCAGCTCCTCCGGAAGCGATTATCGGGATGCTCAGGGAATCGGATAAAATCCTGGTCAGGGGAATGTCGTACCCGAGTTTCGTCCCATCCCGGTCCATGCTGGTAAGCAAAATTTCACCTGCGCCGTTCTTCTCCACCTTCCTGGCCCATTCCAGAGCGTCGATCCCCGTAGGAGTCCGGCCCCCGTGGATATAAACCTCCCAGGAAAGTTTTTTGCAGAATGCAGTTAGCTCATGGCCGTTGTCTTTTTTGGCCATGTCGTCGGCCTTATTCCACAATCCCCTTTCCGCAGGCCTCCTTTTGGCATCGATGGCCACTACGATACACTGGCTCCCGAATTTCTCCGAGGCCTCTCGAACAAAGTCGGGGTATTGCACGGCGGCCGTGTTGACCGAGACTTTGTCAGCCCCGGCCCGCAGTAATTCCCGGATGTCCGCAAGGTTTCTTATCCCCCCCCCTACGGTCAAAGGCATGAAGACTTCTTCGGCGGTCCGGCGGACGACTTCGAGGATAATCTGGCGGCGATCGGAAGAAGCGGTGATGTCTAAAAAAGTAAGCTCATCTGCGCCCTGGTCATCATAAACCCGGGCGTTTTCCACCGGGTCGCCGGCGTCCCGCAGGTGGACGAAATTGGTGCCCTTCACCACCCGGCCATCCTTTACATCCAGGCAGGGAATAATCCGTTTGGCCAGCAACTCAATCTCCTTTTTTATCTGCTCGGGCAATGGCTTCCGGAAGCTTTAAAGTTCCGGCATAAAGGGCCTTGCCCACAATAACACCGCAAACGCCCTCCGGCTCCAAAGGCAAGAGGGCTTCGATATCGGCGATCGTGGAAATACCCCCCGAGGCTATTACTGGAATTTTTAAGGCCCGGGCCATCTCTCGCGTGGCTTGCAGGTTTATTCCTTTTTGGGTTCCATCCCGGAGGATGTCTGTATAAATGATTAGAGAGGCTCCCAGCTCTTCACATCTCCTGGCTAAGTCAATCGCCAAAACCCCTGTCTCCTTGACCCAGCCGGCTACGGCTGCCCGTCCTTCTTTGGCGGCTATATCCACGGCCACACGCCCCGGCCACTCAATGCAGGCTTCCTTTAGAAACTGAGGGTCGGCAAAAGCTGCCGTGCCCAGGATCACCCGCCGAACCCCGAGAGAAAGGTAATCTTCAACCGTGGCCAGGTCTCTGATGCCCCCGCCCGCTTGAACGGGAACGGAAGATCTTCTCACAATGGCCTCAACCGTTCCCCTATTGTGGGGAAGGCCATCCCGGGCGCCATCCAGATCAACCAGGTGAAGGAATCCGGCCCCCTGGTTAATCCACCGCTCGGCCATAGCCGCGGGGTCTTCTCCGTATACGGTCTCCTGGTTATAATCACCCTGGATGAGCCGAACGCATTTTCCCCCGCGGATGTCAATAGCTGGAATGATTAGCATAAAATTATATGGGACGCAGATTTTGATGGTCTCGTAAAAAGTCGTCACTCCGGCCTGCCTGTGCCTGGCAGACAGGTGAAAACCGGAGTCCAGGGTAATTTATAAGCATTTGAATCCCGCTCTGAGCGGGACTGGATTCCGGCTTCCGCCGGAATGACGGAAAAGGGGATTTTCAGACTTTTTACGAGTCCATCAGATTTTCGCAGATAAAAATATAAAATAAAACGTAAACCGCAAGGGGCTGGGCATGATGGCGTCTGCGTTCCCTTGCGTCCTCAAAGGAATTTCCTAATTTATAAATATTCTTTCCAACCTTTATCGTTCAATTCCTGTAAAACTCTCCGGACTTCCTGGGATCTTTGCCGGGGGCAGACGAGGAAAGCATTTCCAGCCTCAACCACGACCACGTCCTTAAGGCCGATGACCGCGATAAGTTTTTCCTCGCTGCGGATAAGGCAACCGGAGCTATCAATGGCCAGCACTTTGCCCTGGGCTGCTCTATCCCCACTCTTAAGAGCATTCCCGGCTTTGTCTTTGGGCCAAATCTTAGTTAGGGCCTCCCAGCTTCCCACGTCATTCCAGGGAAACTTTGCTTCCATTAAGGCCACGTTATCGGCTTTCTCCATGATTCCGTAATCCACCGAGACAGGCTGGATTCGTTTGTAGATTTTTTCAAGGAGAAGTCTTTCACAAGAGGTTCCCAGGGAATCCTTTAGAACCATCATTCCCCGATACAGGTCAGGAAGATATTTTTTTATGGCTTCTAAAAAAACATCTACGTTCCATATAAACATGCCGCTATTCCAGAGATAGTCTCCCCGGCGCAAGTAGCTCAAGGCTTTCGGGCGCGACGGTTTTTCCCGGAAGGCTTTGGCCTGAAAAACCTTTATTCCATCTGCGGCGTTTAGGATTTCACCTTTCTGAATGTACCCATATCCGGTCTCTGGCTCAGTCGGCTGGACACCCAGAGTCACCAGGAAATTCTGCCTGGCCGCAAAGCCGGCCGCTTCCCTCAAGGTTCGCAGGAATCTCCTGCGGTCGGCGATATAATGGTCAGCCGGCAGGACAACCATTACCGCTTGCGGGCTTCTTTGCTTTATATAAAGCGCGGCCAGGCAAAGACAGGGGGCAGTGTTCTTGCCCATAGGCTCTATCAGGATGTTGCCGGGAGGAATCTGCGGAATCTGTCGGTGCAAATCCTCAGCCTGGGACCTGGAGGTGACAATTAATATTTTCTCGGGAGAAACAAAGGGCCGAACTCTTTCTACGGTTTCCCGGATCATGGGCCGCTGGGAAATGATGGGAAGAACCTGCTTGGGCTGTTTTCCCCGGCTCCAGGGCCAGAAACGAGTCCCCCCGCCCCCGGCCATGATTACCACGTAGACATTCGGTTTTTCTCTCATAAACAATGCTCTCTTTTAAAATCCCAAATTAATACCGAAACATTAAATAACCTGTCATTGCGAGGAGTGGAACGACGAAACAATCCCCTGAAGAATGAGATTGCCGCGCCCCTTGGGCTCGCAATGACTTGTAAAGATATTTATTAAGCTCGTATTAGCGCTAAGTTGCAAAAGTTAGCGTAATATTAAAGGCCTTCCCCAAGCCCAGGGGCAGAATGCTTCGCCCTGTACACCATGAGGAAACAATTCAAATTTCCGTAATTCTTTAGCTGTTTGAAATAGTGGCTTTACCACCTTTGTTGAGGTCCGGGGGTCTGGGTGGAACGCGCCGGAAGCATCGGCCGGGTTTCTGCTTGGCCACAAAGAACCCCGCTCGTTTCCGCCGGAGGAGGCGGGGGGCGTTTTCCCCGCCCCACCCCCTAAGAAATCAGCGCCTTATGATTCCAAGCGGGCCGCCCAGGCCCCCGGACCATGGATTCCCTTTGACCTTACGCCCCACCTCTTTTCAAAGGGGTAAAGTGTTACAAATTTCCTAAACCAGAAACCAAAAGAATAGATGATCACTGTTGAAATTGGATCATTTGGATTTATTTGGAATTTGGAATTTATTCTGAAAGTTCGGCTACTCGTCTTTCCACCAGAGTCCGCATTTCATTCAGACGCTCTAATGATCTGGCTTCGAAGCGCAGGACCAGCGCGGGTTGAGTGTTGGAGGCCCGCACAAGACCCCAGCCGTCGGCAAAAAGGACACGGACGCCGTCCACGTCCACTATAGGATATTCCTTGCGGAAAGACTCCTTGACCTTTTCCACCAGCTCGAATTTTCGATCGTCCGGGCAATCCACGCGGATTTCGGGGGTGGAGAAGGTTTTCGGCAGGTCGCTCAGAAGTTCCGGAATGGTTTTTTCCGTCCGGGAAAGGATTTCCAGCAAGCGGCAGGAAGCGTATATGGCGTCATCGTAACCGAAATAGCGGTCGGCGAAAAAAATATGCCCGCTCATCTCTCCCCCCAGGAGGGCTTTCTCCTCCCTCATCTTGCTTTTGATCAAAGAATGTCCGGCCCGCCACATGATTCCCCGGCCCCCATGCCTGGCAATGTCGTCGTAAAGGTTCTGCGAGCATTTCACCTCGGATACGATGATGGCCCCCGGGTGGTTACGCAAAACTTCCCGGGCAAAGAGAATCAACAACTGGTCTCCCCAGATGATGTTTCCGAGATGGTCAACAACGCCGATGCGGTCGGCGTCCCCGTCATAACCAATCCCCACTTCCGCTGCGGTCTCCTGCATCCTGGCGATCAGATCTTTCATGTTTTCGGGGATAGTCGGGTCGGGATGGTGGTTGGGGAACCGCCCGTCCACCTGGGAATAAAGGTCTTCCACCATGCAGCCCAGATCCCGTAAGATTTTGGGCGCTACCGCACCACCGGTTCCGTTGCCGCTATCCACCACCACCTTGATTTTTCTACTTATGTTGATATTTTGCAGAATGAAATTTTGATAGACCGGAATGATTTCCTGGGAAGAGACCGAACCTTTTCCCTCAATAAATTTTCCGGCCTCGGCAATCTTCCGTAAATTCTGGATCTCCTCGCCGTAGATCGTATCTTTCCCTACGCAGACCTTGAAACCATTGAACTCGGGGGGATTATGGCTGCCGGTGATCATTACTCCACCCTCCCGGTCGAGGTGAAAAAGCGAAAAATAGAAAACCGGGGTTGGGCAAACCCCGATGTCCACAACATCCAGTCCGCCCGAAACCATTCCTTGAACCAGGGGATCACGGAATCTCGGGGAGCTCAACCTGCCATCCCTTCCCACAACAACCCTGCGTTTTCCCCGGTGAGACAGGTAGGTAGCAAAAGCCTGCCCGAGGAGGTGCACTAAATTGTCGTCTAAATCCTGGTCAACCACCCCGCGGATGTCATATTCCCTAAAAATCCTTGGGTTCATAATACTCCTTTTTAAAAAAATAAGGATCATCTCCAAATTAATACCGACGCATTAAATAACCTGTCATTGCGAGGAGTGGAACGACGAAGCAATCCCATGAAGAATGAGATTGCCGCGCCCCTTGGGCTCGCAATGACTTGTAAAGACATTTATTACGCTCGTATTAGTTGATCAAATTTTTAATGAAAGCCTACCAAGGGCCCGGAAGGAAAGGTCCTGCCTTGGCAGGACGCCGCAAGCATCGGCGGGATATCCACTTTCCATAAACCCAGAGCTTACCTTCCGCAAAGCGCAGCGGGGGTGAGGAAACAAAGCTTCGAAGAAATTGCAGACTCCCCCGCCAAAGCTTAGGAGAGATATGTGCCTCATGATTGCAAGCAATATGACTTTCCTTCCGGGCCCCTGAAATCACTGTCCATTTTAAATATGCCAGCTCTTTGGCCCTCAACTAATTTGGCGATGACTCAAAAATAATCATAATTTACGATAATTTAGCATATCTTAGAGATGGAGGTCAACCGGAAAAAAAGTTGCGGTTTCTTGCCCTCCTTCGCTTTTAAATAAATTGATTAATTCACCGTGATAGACGAAGCCCGGACGGGAGGGGGAATCTCTCGGGAGCACAAGGCAGCATTTCTTTCATTGGTAAGGGCGGGGCTTCCCTCCATGATGCCCTGCCTTCCTTCGATCCCGCCTTTTCTTTGCGGAAGAAAAACACGGGCTATTGTCCAATCTTTTTCCCGCCGGTGCTCCCTCTTTCATCCCCCTCCCGTCCGGGATTCGCCTATCATTTGGAATTATTGAATTTATTTAAAAGTGAAAGTGGGCACCCATTAAAAGAGTGCGGTTTTGCTTGACAACCTCAAGTTTTTTATTAACAATGTAAAGACCTAAATGTCTGGCAAGGGCCTTTTTCCGCTGGCCGATTAAGTAAATCATTACAAGAAGAAAAAACATGGCTAACAACGGTTGATGGCTTCATAAAAAGTCGGGAAGCCCCTTTCCCCATCATTCCGGCCCCGATTTTCATCGGGATAAACTCCAGCTGGAATCCAGTTATTTCAAGGAGGTATCAAACCGCTGGACTCCGGTTTTCACTCCCGGATTAAGACATTCCGGGGCAGGCTCAGTGACGACTTTTTACGAGTTCATCAACGGTTGGCTTTTTTCCGCGTAAAAGAAAGGAGATATAAATATGGGAATTAAGATAACGGACACCACTTTGCGCGATGCCCATCAATCTTTAATGGCTACGCGAATGCGCACTGCCGACATTCTCCCGATTGCTAAGGAACTGGACCAGATAGGTTTTTTTTCGCTGGAGGCCTGGGGGGGCGCTACCTTTGATTCATGCATCCGCTTCCTCAACGAGGACCCATGGGAACGCCTGCGGACTCTCAAGGCCCACATTCCCAACACCCCCCTGCAGATGCTCCTGCGCGGTCAAAATCTGGTCGGCTACCGTCATTACGCCGACGATGTGGTCGAAGAATTTGTGCGCCTGGCCATTAAGAACGGAGTAAGGATCTTCCGCATCTTCGATGCCTTAAACGACATTCGCAACATGACTACAGCCATCCATGCGGTTAAAAAAGGAAAAGCCCATGTCCAGGGGGTCATCTGCTATACGGTCAGCCCGGTGCACACCATAGAAAGCTTTGTCAAGATGGGCCTGGAGCTTGAGGAATTAGGATGCGATTCTCTATGCATTAAGGATATGGCAGGTTTGATTACGCCCAAAGCCGCCTCTCAGTTAATCAGCGCTCTGAAGAAAGCTGTGCCGATCCCCATCGACCTGCACAGCCATTGCACCAGCGGCCTGGCTCCCTTCAGCTACATGGCTGCTGCCCAGGCAGGCGTGGATATTCTGGACACGGCCTTAGGGCCTTTCAGCGGAGGGACTTCCCAGCCGCCCACCGAGTCTTTGGTGGCCGCCCTTCAGGGGACGGAGTTTGACACGGGGCTGGCTCTCGAACCTCTGGCCAAGCTTAGCGCGTATTTCACCGGCCTGCGGGAAAAATACCATGTCCTATTCGATCCCATCGCCGAACGGCCGGACATTAATGTTTTCCTTCACCAGATCCCCGGGGGAATGTTATCCAATCTTCTCTCCCAGCTCAAAGAACAGAACCAGTCCGGAAAATACAATGAGGTCTTGAAGGAAATTCCCCGGGTAAGGCAGGACCTGGGATTTCCCTCGCTGGTCACCCCCACCTCGCAGATCGTGGGGATGCAGGCCGTTCTCAACGTACTCTTAGGGAAACGCTACGCCCGGGTGTCCAAGGAGGTGAAGGAATACTGTCTTGGTTTTTACGGAAAGACCCCTGCGCCCATCGACCCGGAAATCAAGAAGAAGATCATCGGGAAAGAAATACCCATCGAGGGCCGCCCGGCAGACCAGATCAAACCCCAGCTCGAGGACCTGCGCAAGGAAGCAGAACAAATGGGGATCCTGAAAAAAGAAGAAGACTTGATTACTTATGCCCTTTACCCCAACGTCGCGCCCAAGTTTCTCCGGGGGGAATTCAAGGAAGAAGTTCTTCAATGCGCCAAATGACAGCTCCGCCAGCCCCTGCCCAAAGCCGGATCAAAAATTAAGTTTTGTATTTTATTCTTTGGTAACACTTTAGCTCTTTGAAAAAAGGTGTGTTGTAAAGGCCAAGGGATTCCAGGGGCCGGGGGCCAGAGCGGAACGTTTGGAATCATAAGGCGCTTATTTCTCCGCATATGGGGCGGGCAAGAACCCCCGCCTCCTCCGGAGGAAAAGATCTTCTGCCCTCGTGGCCAAGCGCAAACCCAACCGATGCTTCCGGCACGTTCCGCTCTAACCCCCGGCCCTCAGCAAAGGCTTTTATACCATTTTTTCAAGTCGCTAAACTGCTACATTCTTTGTTATTTGAGGCTCTTGCAAAACTCGTCTTCTTGCCCGAAGGTTGTCATTCCGGGCAAGCGGAGCGCGACCCGGAATCCAGGTTTTTTAAGCAATTCTGGATTCCGGCTTTCGCCGGAATGACGGCCTTGAAGACTTTTGCAAGAACCTCACCTGTTACCTGGCGAATATTTTTTTGTTTCGGGGAGTTTTTATGAAAAATTTGGAAATTGATTTTGCCAGAGGGCAGGGGCTGATCCCGGCTATCGTCCAGGATTATAAAACAGGTGAAGTCTTGATGGTCGCTTACATGAACGCCGAGAGCTTCGCCAAAACTCAGGAGACGGGCAAGGCCTGTTTCTGGTCCCGTTCCCGCAAGAAACTCTGGCTCAAGGGGGAAATCTCGGGCCATGTGCAGGTCGTTAAAGAGATCTTCGTTGATTGCGATAATGACGCCCTCCTGCTGAAAGTGGAGCAAGTCGGCGGAGCTGCCTGCCATACCGGCTACCGCTCGTGTTTCTATCGTCAAATTGTGAACGGTGGGGCGGAGGAAGTGGGGGAGCGCATGTTTGACCCCAAGGAGGTTTACGGTGGATAAAAAATTATTGAAGTTGGGCATTCCCAAGGGCAGCCTGGAGAAGGCTACCATTGAACTTTTTCAGAAAGCCGGCTGGGTGATCAAAGTGAGCTCGCGGAATTACTTTCCCGCGGTCGATGACCTCCAGCTCTCCTGCGCCCTGATCCGCGCCCAGGAGATAGCCCATTACGTTGAAGAAGGCGCCCTGGATGCAGCCATCACGGGTAAGGACTGGGTGATGGAAAACAACAGCGATGTCGAAGAAGTCCAGGAATTGATCTATTCCAAGGAAAGCCCGCGCCCGGCCCGCTGGGTCCTGGTGGTCACAGAGGATTCCCCCATCAAGCGGCTGGAAGATATGGAGGGGAAAAAGATAGCCACCGAACTCGTTTCCTTCACCCGGCGCTACTTTGCCGAAAAAGGCATCAGTGTCAAAGTGGAGTTTTCCTGGGGGACGACCGAAGCCAAAGTTGTGGAAGGATTGGTGGATGCCATCGTGGACGTTACCGAGACCGGCTCAACCATCCGGGCGCATGGCCTGCGCATCGTCCACGAGCTCATGCAATCCACTCCCCGTTTGATTGCCAACAAGGAATCGTGGAAGGATCCCTGGAAGAAAGAGAAAATCCAGCAAATTGCCATCCTGCTCAAAGCCGCCTTGGGCGCGGATAGGATGGTCGGTTTGAAGATGAACATTCCCCAGAAATATTTGGAGGAAGTGGTGGCCGTCCTTCCCTGTCTGAATGCCCCGACCATTGCTTCTTTGTATCAGACCGATTGGTATTCTGTGGAAGTGGTAGTGCGGGAAGAGGTTGTTCGAGAGCTTATCCCCGTATTATTGAAGAAGGGCGCAGAGGGGATCATCGAGTATACTTTAAATAAAGTAATCTGACCTTTATTTTTTTGTTGACATTTTTGGGTAAGTTAATTTAAACTCATTCCGTTCGTAGCCCACGCCTCTCTCTAAAACAAAATTAGATAATGAACTTGGCCTTGATCTTTTGGTCGGGGAAGGTGTTCATTTGCAAGAACCAAAAAAACCTGCCTATCAACCGGGAAGAGAATAGACGTTTATCCCGAGAAAATGTTCCTTATCCTTATGAGTCGGCTTTTAAGCTTTAATAAAGTGAACGGCAAATAGATTATCATTGCGAGGAGTCGGTCTTAGGCCGATTTTCCGTTAAATATATTTTATGTCAAATTCATTAAGTCGTTCATTAAATAAGGCTTGAGATATAGATTCTATCAACCCTGGTTATCCTTACAAATCCATTTATAGTGAACGGCAAAAGAAAGTAGTCATTTAAATAGCCCAGCATCGCTCGCTCTAAATAGTCTCCATCCGGAAACTCAACGTTTCCCCTCCCCCTTCGACGGGGGAGGGGAGGGTGGGGGTGATAAGGGGTTAAAATTTCTATGACTTCCATTTTAATCCCCCTCACCCCAACCCTCTCCCGCAAGGGGAGAGGGGGTTTCCGGATGAGAACTAAATAGTCTGAAAAGATAAGTCGTCGAGGAATGTCTTGGGGCGATGGATGGCAATTTCCGGGATTCCGTTTCCCCCCCAAGACCTTGGGCAATTGTTAATTCCTTTTCCCAAATGAATCATTAGGGAGCCATGAAACATGAGCATCTCAGATGGAATTCAATTACAGGTGAAGGACCTGCATATGTCCTTCGGGGGAGTGAAAGCCCTGCGGGGAGTTTCCCTGGAAGTCCGGAAAGGAGAAATCTTTTCCATCATCGGGCCCAACGGCGCCGGGAAAACGGTTCTCCTGAATTGCATCAATGGTCTTTACCACCCCCAGGAAGGCCAAATCTTTTTCGAAGGGAAAGAGATTACCAATTTACGACCTTATCAGCGGGCCAAAATGGGGATCTCCCGGACATTCCAGAAGATCGAACTTTTTAAAGGCACAACGGTGCTGGATAATATCCGCCTGGGCCGCCATATTCACCTCAAAACAGGATTGCTAAGCGGCTCTATTTATTTTGGCAAGACAGCCCGTGAGGAGGTCGAGCACCGGGATTTTATTGAACGGGAAATAATCGACCTTCTGGAAATTGAACATATTCGGGACAAGATGGTAGGCATGCTTCCCTATGGTCTGCAAAAAAGGGTTGAACTGGCCAGGGCCTTGGCCTTAAATCCCAAGATTATTTTATTGGATGAACCCCTGGCCGGCCTGAACTTAGAGGAAGTGGAGGATATGGCCCGGTTTATCCTGGATATCAACGAAGAAGAACGGTGGCAGACAACCTGTGTGCTGGTCGAGCACGATATGGGCGTGGTAATGGATATTTCCCACCGAGTAATGGCTCTTAACTTTGGCGAGAAGATCGCGGACGGAACCCCTGCGGAGGTTCAGCACAATACCCAAGTGATTAAAGCCTATCTGGGTGAGGCGGAGGATCTTTATGTCTCACGGCGCTAAGTGGAAAGAAATTGAGATTACCAAAGATTTAACGATCCCCAAACTCTTTCTCCAATCCGCCAGGAAGTACTGGGATAAAAAAGTGGCCATGCGGGAGAAGGAATTTGGCATCTGGGTGCCCATCACCTGGAAAGAATATTATGAAAATGTCAGGCGGATCGCTCTGGGCCTGGTTTCCCTGGGGCTGGAGAAGGAAGATAAGGTGGCCCTGATCGGAGACAACCGTCCGGAAGCTCTCTGGGCCGAGATGGCCGCCATGTGTGTCGGCGCCGTGGGTATATGGCTATTCCAGGATTCTCTGATCGATGAAGTTTCCTACATCATCGACCATTCCGACGCCAAATTGATGGTGGGCGAGGGCCAGGAAGAGGCGGATAAATGCCTGCGGATCAAAGACAAATGCCCCAAGTTAAAGCGCATGATCTGGGACGACCCCAAAGGCATGAGGGGCTACGATGATCCCGTTCTCATCAGCCTCAAAGAGGTGATGAAAATGGGGGAGGAACTGGAAAAGAAAGAACCCGGCCTGTTTGAAGATCTAATCATGAAAGGGAAAGGAGATGATATCTGTCTCCTCTTCTATACTTCGGGAACCACCGCCCTTCCCAAAGGGGCCCTTCTGACCCATTACAACATGTTAACCATGGGCCTGAACCTGATGCGGGTGGATCCTTATTTTGAAACAGACGATTTTGTTTCCTACCTCCCTTTTGCCTGGATCGGGGAGCAGATGATGTCGCTCTCCTGCGGCATTCAGGCCGGGTTTACCCTTAATTTTCCGGAGGAGCCCGAGACCGCCCAGGAAAATATCCGGGAAATTGGCCCCCATATAATGTTTGCTCCCCCGCGCATTTACGAACAGATGGTGAGAAATGTCCAGGTCAAATATCTGGATGCCTCCTATTTAAAACGCCAGGCATACGAATTGGCCATGAAGATCGGCTATCAAGTGGCCGAGATGGAGTTTTCCAAAAAAACTGTTCCCTGGCGCTGGAAAGCGCTCAATTATCTCGCTTATCTTGCCGTACATAAAAAATTGAAAGACCATTTGGGGCTTTCCCGGATCCGGCACACTTATACGGGAGGAGCCGCGATGGGCCCCGACCATTTCCGTTTCTTCCATGCCCTGGGCGTGAACCTCAAGCAGATTTACGGGCAGACGGAAATTGCCGGCATCTCCGTGCTCCACCGGGATGGGGACATCAAGTTCGACACGGTGGGCAGACCCATTCCGGAGACGGAGGTGAAAGTTACTTGGGAGGGAGAGATCATCTCCAAGAGTCCATCTGTTTTTCAAGGATATTATAAAATGCCGGAAGAGACCGCCAAAACATTGCGGGATGGATGGCTCCATTCCGGGGATACGGGTTTCATCGATACCGATGGCCATCTGGTCGTGTTCGATCGCACCAAAGACGTCATGATCCTTATCGATGGAACAAAATTCGCTCCCCAGTATTTAGAAACGAGACTCAAATTCAGCCCCTATATCAGGGATGTTTGGGCGATTGGGGACAGCCGGCCCTACGTTACTTGCGTGGTTTGCATCGACTATGGGGTTACGGGAAAATGGGCCGAAGATAGGAATATTGCCTACACCAGTTATCCCGAACTTTCCCAGATGTCCGAAGTTTATGAACTGGTCAAAAAAGAAATCATTAAGATGAATAAGGATTTGCCGAAAGCAGCCAAAATCAAAAAGTTTGTCAACCTCTACAAAGAATTTGATGCCGATGATGAGGAATTGACCCGCACCCGAAAACTGAGAAGAGCATTCGTCGAAACTCGGTATAAAGATATTCTGGATGGCCTTTATTCAGACAAAGATAGTGTCCATATGGATACGAATATTACTTACGAAGATGGAAGAGTGGTGCATATCAAGGCAGACCTTAAGGTGATGGAAGTACCGCAGTAAAGAGCAATGCAAAATGATCAATTACCAATGATCAATTATCCATTGGCAATAATGATGAATTCGTAAAAAGCCCAACCACATGTCCTTGCGAGGAGCGTAGCGACGAAGCAATCCCATGAAATCAAGCGCTTACGAAATACGAGATTGTTTCGCTCCGCTCGCAATGACCACTTTTGGGACTTTTTACGACTCCATCAATAATGAAAGGAAAAGAGAAAGTTTTTAAGAACAATCTTCAATGATAATTGGTCATTGATCATTGACCATTGATAATTGTTTTTTTAAGGGGAGGTTTCATGGAAATTTTTTTACAGCTTTTGATCACCGGAATATTGGTGGGCAGCATTTATGCTCTGGTGGCCTTAGGCTGGACGCTCATTTTCAAATGTTCTGGCGTCCTCAACCTGGCCATGGGAGAACTGACCCTGATCGGGGCCTATGTCTGCCTCACCTTTTACCTCTGGGGAATTCCTTTCATTCTAGCCCTGCTCTTCACCCTGGTTGTGGGATTCCTTTTGGGACTTTTAACCGAGCATCTATTCTTGCGGCCCATGGTGGGAGAACCGGTGTTGAGCGTCATCATGGTTACGGTCGGACTATCCTTCTTTTTCAAAGGAATCTTGATGTTAATCTGGGGAACAGATACAAGAGTATTTACTCCGACTGTCTTTCCTATGGAACCTATTTTTATCGGAAAGATCGTCATCGGCCAGGTTTATGTTTGGGCCTTTATTGCTTCCATTATTCTGCTCCTGGCCTTTGTCGCTTTCTTTAAATATACAAAATGGGGTTTGTCCATGCAGGCCACTGCTGATGATGAGATGGCCGCGCTTTCCTTAGGGGTCAATGCCAAGATTGTTTACGCTCTGGCCTGGGCCATTGCCTTCATGGCTGCCGGAGTGGGAGGAACATTACTGGGGAACATCAATGGTTTAAATATTTCTGTTGGTTATCTGGGTCTGTTGGTTCTGCCGGCTGTCGTTTTGGGAGGACTTAATTCAGTGCCGGGAGCGATCGTTGGCGGTCTGATAATCGGAGTTTTGCAAAATTTGGCCGATGGCTATTTGAGCCGCTTTACCCCAGGAGGAGTTAAAGAAATTTTTCCTTTTGCGGTCATGGTCATCGTCCTTCTGTTCAAACCCTATGGCCTCTGGGGCTGGGTGCGGATTGAAAGAGTCTGAAAAGATCAATGCCAAATGGTCAATAGTCAATTAGCAATTAATAGTAGTAAATGCCCAATGAACGGAAAAGGCGATCAACTGTCAGGGCGATTACTTGATTTTGTCGTCAAGGTGATCAAAATTGTTGAAGCCTTGCCCAAAACAGTTGCCGGAAGGCATATCGGTGGTCAACTAATGCGCGCAGGCACCTCGTGTGGGGCAAATTATGAAGAAGGATGTGGCGCTGAATCGAGATCGGACTTTGTCCACAAAATGAGCATTGTTCTTAAAGAGCTGAAAGAAACGCGGTTTTGGCTGCGGGTGATTCACCGAACTGAAATGTTAGATTCTAAATTTTCTGAACCAGTATTGGATGAATGTGAACAGCTATGTGCAATTCTCGGGAAAAGTATCATTACCGCCAAAAGGAACAAAAAATCACTGCAAAATATTTTTGATAATTGACCATTGATAATTTTTCAATGAGAATTGGAGTTTAAAATGGAATATCGACCATGCGGCGTTTATCATCAGTATTACAGGCAGGATCACGCCTGGTGGCAGTCCAAATTCGTCTGGGGGAAAATGATCTTATTGTTTGGCGCCATTTTTTACATCATTCCTCAATTCGCGGGCATGTATCTAATATCGATCGCCAATGTCGTTGGCTATACCATCCTCTCGGCCTTGGGAGTGCAACTGCTCATTGGCTACTGCGGGCAGGTTACGCTTGGGCATGCCGCCTTCCTGGCCATAGGAGCATATACCAGCACGCTGTTGATGCTCCAGCTTGATCTCCCCTATCCGCTCACGCTCTTTTTGGGGGGGGTGGCGGGGGGCTTATGGTGCGTATTGTTCGGTCTTCCTTCTGCCCGGGTTAAGGGATTTTACCTCATTATGACCACCATGGCCGCCCAATTCATTACGGTGGAGTTCTTCATCACTCAATATGTCAGTCAAATCGGCGGCAGGGGAATGGCCTTTTCTATTCCACCCGGGACAGTCAAGATAGGCCCTTGGATGATTAAATCAGATTTGGACGTTTATTACTTAATGATCATCCTCATATTAATGTGTATCTTCATCATGTCGAATTTGCTCCGCTCCAGGGTCGGTCGGGCTTGGATTGCCATCCGAGATAATGATATTGCCGCAGAAGCATTGGGCGTCAACATTGTTCGATATAAGTTGCTGGCCTTCTTCGTAGCGGGGTTCTTTGGAGGGATCGCAGGTGCCTTCTGGGTTACTTCTCTCGCCGCCGTCAGCCCGGAACATTTCCATTTTGGCTGGTCCTTATGGCTGGTCGGGGTCATCCTTATCGGGGGAGTGGGCAGCATCCATGGAACTATCTTTGGCGCCCTGTTTATGACCCTGATCCCCGAAGGACTCAAGTTCCTGATCTTCATGCTCACGCAGAATCCATTTTTTGTGGAGCTCATGCCCTTTTTACCCCTTCTCCTTGAAAAATTTCTTTATGTAAAAGAAGCGGCTTTTGGTCTGGCCATTGCTTTATTTTTGATCTTCGAGCCCAATGGTCTCGCTTATCGCTGGTGGCAGATAAAGAACTATTTTAACTTGTGGCCGTTTTCGTATTAACCCAGGGAGATAAAAAGGGGGTGATGACACTTAAATAGGCAAAGGGGGGAAGAAAGGAATCACGGTTTTTTTACTCAACTTCTTACAGGAGGTGAACAATGAGAAATTGCTTTAGATGCTTTACAATCCTTGTTATTTTTATCATTGTAGGCTTTACCGCTCCGCAAGTGTTTGGTCAGGAGGTGAAACTTGGTGCCCTCCAGGATACGACGGGCGCTACCTCTGATGTAGGTAAGGACGAGGCATTGGGGGTGCGTGAGGCTACCCAGTATTATAACGATACAGGCGGAATTAATGGCAAAAAAATAAGATTATTTCAGTATGACTATGGCTATCGAGTTCCTGAAGCCATCACTACTTATAAAAGGTTCAGGGATTACGACAAAGTAGTCATGGTTTTGGGTTGGGGAACAGGAGACACGGAAGCCCTCACCCCAACGATTAACGCGGATAAAATGCCTTATCTGTCGAGTTCATTTTCCGGCCACCTGTGCGATCCTAAAAAGACTCCTTATAACTTCATCTATGGAACAGACTATTCGACGAATGCCCGCGGGGCCATGCAATACTGGTTTGATGAAGTATGGAAGAAAGATCCCAAATGGAAAGAACTCAGGGATAAAGGTGTCAAACCGAAGTTCGTGTGCTTCATCGACACAGGCCATCCATATGCAACTGCACCTGTCAAGGCCATAAAAGAACATGCGGGCATATTGGGCTTTGAGGTTGGTTCTGATCAACACATCGCTTTAATGGCTCTGGATACCAAAAGCCAGGTGATTGCGGCCAAAGGTTTCGGAGCAAATCTTGTGTGGCATGGGAATACAACCATGTCCACATCAGCAGCCATGAAAGATGCCTATGCCCTCGGGCTGGGAGCCGACCATATCGTCAATAACTGGGGGTTCGATGAAAATCTTCCCAAATTAGCCGGGCCAGCCGCCGAAGGGGCCATCGGCCTTATGGGCTGTGCTCTTTTCATCGATGAATATCCCGCGAAAAAAAGAGTGCTGGAATATGCCAAAAAACTGAATCCAGGCGTTCCGCTCGAAAACCGAATCATTCGAACCGTCCAGGGCTGGGTAAAGGTGACCTTAGCAGTGGACGTCATGAGGAAGGCTGATAAGGCAGGAAAACTGAATGGTCCTGGAATCAAAGAGACTTTTGAAACCTATAGAGACTGGCCAGGCTTAAAAGAATTCGGTGGCCAACTCGTAACCATCACCCCTACGGACCATCGTTACAGCTCAATTGTCAAACTTGGAAGAGTCATTAAGGGCAAGCCTCAAACCGTAGGGGAAATTGATATGCGGGCTAAATACCCGGATAGATGGGCGGGTTGGCTTGGCTGGTAGGGATAAGTAAAGAGTTAGGAGTTAAGAGTTCGGAGGATTAAAAATTCGGATTGCGGAATGCGGATTGCGGAGTTTGTTTACTCCCAACTCCGAACTAAACACTCCGAACTAATAAGGGAGGGGGCATTGGAAACCAAAGGCAGCATCCTCAAATTGAATAACATCGAGGTCATGTATCACGAAGTGATCCTGGTGTTGAAGGGGGTTTCCATTGAGGTGCCCCAGGGAGGGATCATCGCCCTTCTCGGGGCCAATGGGGCCGGGAAATCGACCACCTTGAAATCCATTTCCGGCCTGTTAAAGCATGAGGATGGTGAGGTGACCGATGGAAGCATTGAGTTCATGGGCGAGAAGATACACCATCTCCATGCCGAGGAAGTCGCCAAGAGGGGAATCTTCCAGATCATCGAGGGAAGGAGAGTCTTCGAACACCTTACCGTGGAAGAGAATCTAAGAGTTGGGGCCCATCTGCGGGGGAATGGTTCGGCTCTCAAAGAGCGGCTGGAGATGGTCTATAACTACTTTCCCAGACTGGTCGAACGGCGTAACATCTTAGCTGGCTTCATCAGCGGCGGGGAACAACAGATGACCGTCATCGGCAGGGCCATGATGGCCCAACCCAAACTGATGCTTCTCGATGAACCCTCCATGGGCCTTGCTCCCCTGCTTATCAAGGAGATCTTTGAGATCATCACCAAGTTGAATAAAGAAGAAAAAATTCCTCTTCTCTTGGTAGAGCAGAATGTGAAGTTGGCCCTCACCGTGGCCCCGTACGCCTATGTCCTGGAAAACGGCCGGCTGGTGATGCATGACACCTCCGAAAGATTGAAGGAGAATCCAGATATTAGAGACTTCTACTTAGGTCTATCTGACATTGGCGAGCGCAAGAGTTTCCGCCAGGTAAAGCACTATAAACGAAGGAAAAGATGGATTACATAAACTGATCAGTGCAAAATGCAAAATTATCAATGGTCAATTTTCATTTAAATTGCCAAGAAGGAGGTTCATAATGCGCAGATTATTATTAGTCCTGATTGTGGTTATGTTTGCGGTTGGGGGAATGACGGCCTGCAAACCCGGCCTTCTGCCGACGGAGGAAGCAGGACAACCAAAGGTTACTTTAGAGCGTGTTGATCTCATGCGCCTGGGTCCATGGGTAGAACTCCCCGCTCCCGTTATCATGGGATTGGGGTTTGTTTTCAATGTCCATAACCCGAGCAGCTGTCCCATCAAACTCGAAAACTATAAGTTTGCGGTAATGTTTGAAGCGGTTCCTGGGGAATACATGACCTTGAGTACAGCGACAACCTACGATAATTTATATTTTGCCCCTAAAACAGTTAGCCAGTATCGAGTGGTTGAATTTCTTGATTCTGGCGGAGTCTGGAGAGCTTTAAGTATGCCCAACGTGCCAAAGATGCAGGCCTTGAAGCTCAATCCCAATGAACTCACCAAAAAATGGTTCACAACTATCGGTAGCGGGGACTTTCCCTTTGGCATAATGGTGTCAGAAGGAATGGCCGTTTTCTCGAGTGAAGGGGTAAAAGGAGATTTCTTCGTCCCCTTTGAAGGAAAATTCCCAAAAAAGTAAGATTGGGGAAGAAGCTAAAAAGTGATCTATGAAAAACCCACTTTTCTGTCACTCCCGCGAAAGCGGGAGTCCAGAAAAGCCCTAAAATAACTGGATTCCTGCTTTCGCAGGAATGACCAAATTATTTCCCGCAGGGCTTTTTCAGAGCTCTCAAAAAAACTCCTTGACATTGATTCAATGGGTGTGTTACCCATTTTGGGGTTTAGATCTTTCGGGCCGGGAAGACTCCGTTACCGAAATCATATTTGATGATCTCGTAAAAAGTCGGAAAAGCCGTCACTCCTGCGAAAGCAGGAGTCCAGAACGACATGAATTAACTGGATTCCCGCTTTCGCGGGAATGACGAAAATGGGGCAAAAAGAACTTTTTACGAATCCATCATATTAAGTGCGGAGGAGTTTTCTACGGCGGGGAAGGTCTTTAAACCCCATTGTTTTTTTGAAAGGAGAAATTCACGGTGTTTCCTATCTTAGAGGCCAGGCTTTTGGCTACAGCGGTAAAGCAGTTCAAAATCGCCGCTCCGGAGATCGCCAAAAAGAGAAAGCCCGGGCAGTTCATCGTCCTTAGGATTAATGAAGAGGGTGAACGGATTCCCCTGACCATAGCCGATGCGCACCCGGAGGCCGGGACCATCACCCTCATCTTTCAGGAAGTGGGGAAATCCACAGAACAACTCGGCAAGCTCAAGGCCGGGGATACAGTCGCCGATTTAATCGGACCCTTAGGGGTTCCAACCCACGTCGAGAAATTTGGCACCGTCGTATGCGTGGGCGGGGGAATCGGCATCGCCCCGGTCTATCCCATTGCCAAGGCCATGCGGGAAGCCGGGAACACTATGTTTTCCATCATCGGCGCCCGGACCAAGAATCTTCTGATCCTCGAGGAAGAGATGGCCAGGGTATCCCACTCCCTCAAGGTCTCCACGGACGACGGAAGCTACGGGTACCACGGGTTCGTGAGCGACATCCTGCAGGATATCATCGATGAGGGCATGACCATCAACTTAGTCGTGGCCATCGGCCCTGTGCCCATGATGCGCGTGGTTTGCAATGTCACCAAGAACCATAAGATCAAAACAGTTGTCAGCCTTAATCCCATCATGGTCGATGCCACGGGAATGTGCGGGGCCTGCCGGGTGACCGTGGGCCGAAGAACCAGGTTTGTTTGTGTCGACGGACCGGAGTTTGACGGGCATGAGGTGAATTTTGCAGAACTGGTCAAGCGGCAGCGGGCCTACCTGGATCAGGAGAAGCTGTCCCTGGAAAATTTCCGCCATCAAGGGGGAGCTTGTATGGGAGGTGTATCCTGATGACTGAGACCACCGAGAAGAAAAAAAGAACCCAGATTTCCCGGCAGAAGATGCCCGAGCAAGACCCCAAGGTTCGGGCCAAAAATTTTGACGAAGTTCCTTTCGGCTACACTCCGGAGCTGGCCAAGCTGGAAGCCAGCCGGTGCCTGCAGTGCAAGAAACCAACCTGCATAGATGGCTGCCCGGTCTCTATCGACATTCCGGCCTTTCTCGATCTCATCCTTAATGGAGATTTTTTGGGATCAGCCCGCAAGCTTAAAGAGATGAACAGCCTTCCCGCGGTTTGCGGCCGGGTCTGCCCGCAGGAAGACCAGTGCGAAAAAGTCTGCATCCTGGGAAAGAAGGGTGAACCTGTGGCCATCGGCAGATTGGAGCGTTTCGCTGCTGATTACGAGATGGCTCACGGGGAATTTATCATGCCCCCAAAGGCGCCACCTACTGGGAAAAAAGTGGCGGTTGTAGGCTCGGGTCCGGCAGGTCTAACCCTGGCTGGCGACCTGATCAAGAAAGGCCATCAGGTAACCATCTTCGAGGCCCTGCATAAACCCGGGGGGGTTCTGGTATACGGCATTCCCGAATTTCGCCTGCCCAAAGCCATCGTCCAGGCCGAGGTCGATTACCTGCAAAAAATCGGGGTGGAACTGAAGTCCAACATGGTCATCGGCAAGATTTACACTGTCGATGAGCTGATGGCCAACGGATATGATGCGGTATTCCTGGGGACCGGCGCCGGCCTTCCCACTTTCATGAACATACCCGGGGAGAATTTCAACGGGGTTTATTCGGCCAACGAATATCTAACCCGTTCCAACCTGATGAAGGCTTACCTATTTCCAAAGTATGATACTCCGATTGCCAAAGGGAAAAAGGTGGCGGTCTTGGGCGGAGGAAACGTGGCCATGGATTCGGCGCGTACGGCCCTTCGCCTGGGAGCTGACGACGTTTACATTGTTTACCGCCGTTCAAAGAAGGAACTCCCGGCTCGAATCGAAGAAGTCCACCATGCCGAAGAAGAGGGCGTCCAGTTTCATTTCTTAACCTTGCCCGTCGAGATTTTGGGCAACGAAGATGGTTGGGTATGCGGCATGAAGTGCCAGCGTATGGAATTGGGCGAACCAGATGAATCCGGCCGCCGCCGGCCCATTCCCGTCCCCGGCTCGGAATTTACCTTAGAGGTGGATATGGTGGTGGTGGCCATCGGCACAGGGGCCAATCCCTTGATTCAGTCAACCACTCCGGATCTTAAGACCAACAAATGGGGTTATATAGTCGCCGACCCCGAGACCGGAGAGACGAATAAAAAAGGAGTGTACGCCGGGGGCGATATCGTTACCGGCTCGGCTACAGTCATTCTGGCTATGGGAGCCGGGCGCAAGGCTGCCGATGCGATTCATAAATACTTGACCGGATAAATCCGCAGAGCGCCGAGCGCGAAGCGCATAGCCTCCGGGGTTGAAAAAGCTTGCCCTCCAGTTTATGGGTCCTTTGCCCTGACGATATTTTCCTTATGAAAATTTTTCCAGTGGAAGAAAAAATCACGAACGTGCCGATCTTTCAAGTGGATGCCTTCACGGCAAAACCTTTTGCCGGAAATCCGGCGGCCGTTTGTATCCTTACCCAGCCGATCGATGCCCAATGGATGCAGAATGTGTCCAGGGAGATGAATCTCTCTGAGACCGCTTTCCTTCTCCGCCAGGAAGACAGCTTCCAACTGCGCTGGTTTACGCCCGCCGTCGAAGTCGACCTTTGCGGACATGCCACCCTGGCCAGCGCCCACATTCTGTGGGAAAGAGGTGATTTAAAGCCAAACGAGCAGGCGCGGTTTTCTACCCGGAGCGGAATTCTTACGGCAGAACGTAAAGGGGATTGGATCGAGATGGATTTTCCGGCCAAGCTGGCAGAGTTAGCTTGCGAACCTGAGGGCCTGGCCAAGGCTTTGGGAGTTCAAATTCAATACCTCGGCAGGAACCAGTTTGATTATCTTGTAGAGGTCAAATCCGAAGAAATCGTCCGCAGCATAAAGCCCGACTTCAACTTCCTTAAGACACTACCAATCCGGGGTGTAATAGTCACCAGTCTCTCTTCTTCTCCGGAATATGATTTTGTCTCCCGTTTCTTTGCCCCCAGAGTAGGAGTCAATGAAGATCCGGTTACCGGCTCCGCGCACTGTTGCCTCGGTCCCTTTTGGGGGAATCGCCTCCATAAAAAAGAACTCACCGGCTATCAGGCTTCTCTCCGGGGCGGAGTAGTTAAGATTCGCCTGATGGGATCACGTCTGATCTTAGGCGGTCAAGCCATAACAGTCCTCCGCGGAGAACTTTTTACAGGATAGAGCACAAAGATGGCCAGGATGACTAAGAAAGCCGACCTGGATGAATTGACCCTGCTGGGTAAAGGCGCCAGACCAACTAAAAAACTGGAGGCCTTTCCAAATCGTCATCCAGAGCGGGACTATGTCGTAACCCTGAGCACTGAGGAATTTACCTGCGTTTGCCCGGCGACCGGGCAGCCGGATTTCGCCAAGCTCGCCATTCAGTACATTCCCGACCAAAAAATCCTCGAATCCAAATCGCTTAAGCTCTACCTCTGGTCTTTCCGCAACCAGGGAGTGTTCCATGAACATGTAACCAATGTGATTCTGGATGACCTGGTAAAAGTCCTGGAACCTCGCTGGTGCAAAGTGGCGGCTGATTTTGGAGTTCGGGGAGGAATTTCCATTACTGTCGAAGCGGAATATAAGAAGAAAGATGGCTAAGCAGCGCTGGCTCCCCACCATCACCGCCATTTTTGTCACCAGCCTCATTCTATCCAATATCATCGCAGTCAAATTGATTTCCTTAGGGCCGCTCTTTCTGCCGGCCGCGATTATCATTTTCCCTGTCTCCTATATCTTCGGGGACATTCTGACTGAAGTTTACGGCTATGCCCGCGCCCGCCGGGTGATCTGGGTCGGGTTCGGCTGTAATCTTCTGGCTGTCATGGTCATCTGGCTTTCCATTCAATTGCCTCCCGCCCCTTTCTGGAAAATCAGCGGGTTTGGATCTGCCCAAACCTCCCAGCAGGCTTATGAGGCCATTTTAGGATTCACCCCCAGGCTGCTGGGCGCGTCATTTGTTGCCTATCTGGTGGGGGAGTTCCTCAACTCCTTTGTGCTGGCCAAGTTAAAAATCGCCACTCAGGGGCGGCATTTGTGGCTGCGCACCATTGGTTCCACCCTTGTCGGCCAACTGGCTGATTCGGGAATTTTTATCTCCCTGGCGTTTTGGGGGGCGATCCCCACGATGGTCCTCGGGCAATTGATCCTGAGCCAGTGGCTGATGAAATCTGTTTACGAAGCCCTGGTCACTCCTTTCACGTATATTGTGGTGAATTACCTGAAGCGTGCGGAACAAGAAGACCATTATGACCGGGAGACAAACTTTAATCCGCTTCTCTTAAGGGAGTAGCTCTCTCCTGACTTTGCTCACCTCAATCGAACCGAAGGCTCAGATTAGAAAGGAAATTTAAAATCTTGTAACAATTTAGGTCCTTGAAGAAAGGTGTGTCACCAGGGGCAAGGGATTCCAGGGCTCGGGAGCCTCCTCCGTAAAGGTTCCATAACAGCATTCTTCTAAACAAAAATAGTGGCAAATTTTGCCATTTGGATCAACCACCAGGCAAACTATAATTTAATGAACTTGTTTAATGAACTCGTAAAAAGTCGTCACTCCGGTGAAAACCAGAGTCCAGAGGTTTGATAACTATTTGAAATAACTGGATTCCGGCTTTCGCCGGAATGACGGGGAAAGGGGCTTTCGGACTTTTTACGAGAGCATCTTGTTTAATTTCAACAAATTAAAGATTTCCAAAAAGCTGGCATAACACTTGCAAACCCCAAAAATTACATCAAGGCCAACAAGCTTCTTTAGATTTTAATTCCGTTGCAGAGGAGGCCTGTTAATGAAACGCAGCAAAGTTTTCCTTCTTTTGGAAGATGACACGGTTGGGGCGGTAACCTGCAATAATTTCAAATCTCCCTCCACCTATCAGGGGAGAAAAGTCATTTTTGCCGCACCCCATTTAACGGACATTGACATGCTCAGGATGACCCTCCGCTCGACAGTGGTGGGGGAAAATCATTTGGAGCAAGAAAATAAAATGATAAGGATGTAGACTGATTCAGCCCCAGGAATAAATGGTTATTTATCCGGCTGGTTCTTTTGGATCAAACGACTTTCTGGAAATTCTCTTTTTTCGTAAGGCAGACCGGGCACTCCTCCGGTAAATCCCCCTCGAAGACATATCCACAAACCTGGCAGACATAGTAATCCATGGTCCTATCCGCAACCAGAGCCTCCAGAGCATCTTTATAGAGCTTGGCATGCCTCTCTTCCACATCGCGGGAGCGGCTGAAACTAAAGGCTACATCTTCCCTTTTGAGGGCAAAAGCTTCCTGGATGAGAGCGGGATAGACCTCTGTTTTGGCTTTGATCTCGCTTTCAAAGGCGGCCTTCAGGTTATTCTCTGTTTCCCCTATCACTCCCTCCAAATACTTAAGATATTCATCGGCGTGGACTCTCTCGGCCTCGGCCACAGCCCGGAAGAGCCTGGCAATCTGAGGAAAACCGTCCTCCTCTGCTTTTCTGCCGAAGGCCAGGTTACGCACGTGGGCCTTTGATTCTCCGGCAAAAGCCTCCTTCAATCTTTTCTCCAGGGCATCCGGCAGCTTTTCATAGAGAATAAACTGGTATTTATTGGCGCCGCAAACCGGGCACACATCCGGAGGATTTTTTCCGTCATGGATATAGCCGCATACCGTGCATTTCCATCTCTTATTCATCCCCGCCTCCTGGAATTTATGGTTGCGGGTTCCACGTTATAAACTCGAAACAAGGAACGCGCAACTTAAACCCTTTACTTTTGATGTTCTCGTAAAAAGTCTGAAAATGCCCTTTTCCGTCATTCCGGCGGAAGCCGGAATCCAATTATTTCAAGGATTTATCAAACCTCTGGACTCCGGTTTTCACCTGTCTGCCAGGCACAGGCAGGCCGGAGTGACGACTTTTTACAAGGCCATCACTTTTCTCCCTGGAGGAGATCAAACAACTTCCTGCTCAACTCCCTATCCAGCTCTCCCTGCCCGGCCTTCTGAAAGAAGAGGGATTTAACCGGGTCGGCCAAAATTCTGGCAATCCTTCGTCCGACACCTGCGTCCTTATACTGGAAGAAGTCTTCCATGTAGGCAAACACGGAATAAAACAGGTTGCCGAAATAATAATTCCTGTCCAGCGCTCCAAGAGCCAAGAGCGGGATGACGTCGGTTACATTTACCCAGTCCGCATAGAGGGAGCGGTCGCCGACAAATTCGATCTGGGGTTTGCCAAAAGCTGCTACAGCCTTCTTCATGTAATCGCTGACCATCGGGTCCAACCCCATCTTGGCCGCGCCAATCCAATCCGTGGCCGCAAGGTCTTCACTGCCGATAATGGTTTGGGTAACATTCGGGTTTTTGTCGGCAAAAATTCCGAAGGGCCCATCGGCGCTGATGTGGGCATCGATGAGCGCATAGTGCACGGGAAAATGTTTGATGAATTCTATGGTGGTGTCATAGATGTCCCGTTTATGGTGGTATTCCAAAAACTTATTTTCCCCGGGCAGGGCCCCGTAAATGTTTTTGATTGTTAGCGTATAGAAGGAGTAAGAGTGAGTTTTATTTTTAGCGAAGGCTATGCGGAAATCGGCCAGTTTCCATTCCCGGTTCACATAATGGTCTCCTAAATTGCCGGAGAATGAAAACGTATCTAAGTCTTCTGAAAGGTCAATGACCCGGTAATTCTTTGCGGAAAGCCCGATATGGCGGGCGACGGTTTTGACTTCCCGGTTGGTGAAGAAAACTCCGTAAGTACTCCGCGCCTCGGCACAGGCCAGGTTGCGATACCCTCGTTCGTATATTCGGTCCAGCAGATGCTCCACCAGCTCCGGGTCCGTATAGGTGGAAGGATCTTTCCTTGAGTACATGAACATAAAATTGGGCTTGACGATGATCGAGAAGGCCTCCTTGCTCTTGCCAGTTTTTTGCCGAATCGCTTCCAGTTTGTCAAAGAAAGCGGTCTTTTCCAGCACATCATCCAGGGCCTGAAACTTATTGCTGTCCTTGATAGCAGCCACTTTCACTACCTTGTCGGAGTTGATATTCCCCAGGTTAAGCGGATCCGTGCTTTCTTCCAGGGCATAGAATAAATTGCCCGCCTCATCTTGCAGGGCAATGATCCGGCGCTGCAAAACAGCCGCGGGAAGATGATCGTTATTTATCTTAAGGAGGTTGTTCTCGACCCTTTTGAAGGGTTTGGCTTTATCTGCGGCCAATCTCGTACAGTTGCCTTCATGAATGTTAAGGTCAAGAGAAACCAACTGGCTGACCATTTTCCCTAAGGCTTCCTGGATTCTGTCCCCAAAATCCTTCCGGTTTTTCCGGAGCGCGTCTGTGCGGATCTTTACATAAATATCGTCCGCCTCCGGGTTCAGGCCGCATATATAATTGTAATGGAGCTTTGGCCACCGGATATTCCGCAGGATTGATTTCTCGGCCTCGCCCAGAGTTTTTTCCTCCATGAGGAAGTATTCCTCTTTTAACGATCCATCCTGGAGAATGATCCTGCCTTGGGTGGGGCGCACTCTGTGCGGGGTCAGGTGGAGTCCGAGGAGGTTTAGGCGCGACAGCCATTCCTGGAGATTGTCCAAACTCTGCTGTAAACCCAGCTCGTTGAGCCCGGAAATAGTCGGAAATGGCAGGGGAATGGGGTGATATTTTTCACAACTGAAATGGATTTCAATTATGGCCTGAACTTCGCGCAGGTGGGCAGGCAGAACAGACTTCTTAAGTTCACTCCTCGAAAGCTGATACCCCTCCAGCAATTGATAGACTGGACCTTTATACCGATATAGACCTTTTTCCACATCCAGTTCCAGTCCTTCAATGACCTGGTCGGTCAGGGCATATTTGGCCCACGAGCCATCTGCCTTCTGAATAATCAGGGCGATATCCCAGAAGATCCCTCCGTCTCCAAAGGGAAAATCCTTGTCGTGAATCCCGGAGAAAAAGAAAAACTTTTGCCCGGTCCCATTCTTTGTTTCCAGGCTGCCGTTCAAAATTAGGTTTTCGTATTCCGTATGATAGATCGGGCTTAGTCTGGCCAGGTACGTATCCCTGATCTCGCCGTAACAGAACTTGAAAAACATAGAAATGGTTTTGAATTTTTTCATCAGAGATTGGGCCGGGATGACTTCGAAGGAGTTAAGCATGGAGGGCAGGCTGGCTAACTTAAAGCGCAGGATGCCCGACCCGAAGGGGGGTTCATCCTGGGAATGGCCCTTGTAAACTCGGGTAAACAACGTGGTCATATCCGCTAACGGGTCAAACTCCCCGGGATCGTCAAAAATTACTTTATATCCATAGAGGAAGTAATCACTGCCGTCGTTTCCGGTGAAGCCAAAGGAGTAAGCCATATGCCTTTTCCCGGTTTCCCGGTCAGGTCTGAACAGGGTAAATTCGCCATGGCGAATCGGCAAATTTTGCCCGAGCGTTTTTACGGAAACGGTTCCTTCGAGTCTGGCTTTGCCCCCGGATAATTTACAAAAATCCTTGACGTCTTTAATGGAAATGATGACCTCGAACGCCAAAAAGGCGCTCTGGTTTTTTCCGGCCCGCTCTCCTCCTGCGAAATCCGCTTCCCCCTGGGCCAGATAACCGGACATTCTCTCGGAAAAGCGCAAGCCAATTGTTTGGGATTGCTCGACGTGGCCGGCCATTGGGCTCGCTCCTTTCTTTTTTTTGTTCATCTCCAAATTAGTTGATCAATTTTTTAATGAAAGCCTTCCAAGGGCCCGGAAGGAAAGACAGATTGCGCCGCAAGCATCGGCGGGATATCCACGTTCCCAAAACCCCCAGCTTACCTTCCGCAAAGCGTAGCGGGGGTGGGGAAACATAGCTTCGAAGAAATTGCCGACTCCCCCGCCAAAGCTTAGGAGAGATATGTGCCTCATGATTGCAAGCAAGCTGACTTTTCTTCCGGGCCCCTGAATTCACTGCCCATTTTAAATATGCCAGCTCTTTTGCCCTCAACTAATTTGGAGATGACCCATTTTTTAGAAATCGATTTCTAATCAAACACCCTATGCGCTCTGCGTTTTGCCCTCTGCGAGATTCTCTTTTTGGCGGTCCCAGCGTTGTTTTACGCTTAGCCAGATGATGTAAACCAGCATGAAAATCGTTGAGATTGTTGCCGGCACAGCGGTCTTCTCGCTGAAAAGGGCGAGAGCTAAGCCTGCGGCCAGGCCGGTGTTCTTATGCGTGCCCAGGAGAACCAGGCTTATTACCTTTTTGGGGTCGAGCCGGAAGAACCGGGAGGTCCGCTCGATTACAAATCCCAGGACAAAAGTGCTGGCCAGAGCAATGAAGGCCGCCGGAAGGAAAGCAAGCGGCTGGGTTAATAAGATATCACGATTCAGGCCTACAATCGTGTAAACCACCAAAAAGAAGCTCCAGTTAGTGATGGCCCCTTTTGCCGGTTCGATGCGTTCTGAGAGTCGACTCCAAAGCAAGATGCGCGAGAGGATTACGGGGATCAGGATCAGTTCCACCATAATGGTCAGGATTTTTCCGGACTCTATAAACCCGGGTCCGATGAACCACAGAATGATTAAAGGTGTAAGAAGGAGCGCGCCCAGGTAACACCCGATGGCGGCAATGAGCGTAAAGGCGCTGTTCCCGTTCAAGAGGAAGGTGAAAGGAATGACGGCAATGGCCGGGGGAACGGCAGCCATGATTATAAAGCCATGCCGCAGGGCTGCATCGTGGATGAACAAGAAATTCAACCCGAGGAGAAGGCTGCCGAGGACCCCGTAGCTTATGGCCAAGCCAGCCAGCGCCGGCATCCACAACTTCCGGGGAGAAAGGAAGATACTTCCGGAAACTCCCATGGTGGAAAGGACCATTACTACGGCCAGGGCCGGGACGACAGCCCGCTCTGTCCATCGGGCGCCCTGTCCCAGGTTTAATCCGAGGGCTAAAGCCAGGAGGAGAATAAAGTCTCTATTGCGAAGAAGATTTTTTATGGATTTCATAGATGAACTTTAAAGGCGCAGGGCGTAAGAGTTTAGGAGCTTTTCATTTTCCACTTGCGCCTTGCGCTTTCATGACTTGCGAAAATTAGTCTTAAGGCAAGGCTGCTTTCAAGGCAGCCACATCGCGGTCCACTTTAATGGAGATGAAAGATTGGTTCAGCAACTCGGCCACTTCTTCGCCTTCGAAGGATTCGTGGGCCATTACATGGCACCAATGGCAGGTGGCATACCCGGTGGAGAGGAAGATGGGCTTGTCTTCCTCCTGGGCTTTTCGAAATGCTTCTTTGTTCCAGGGATACCAATTTACAGGGTTCTCAGCATGCTGAAGGAGGTAAGGACTTTTTTCAAAAATCAGGTGGTTATAAGGTCGAGGGATCCCTTGGCCGGGAGGGAACATGGAAGCCTCCTTCTGTAGGTCCGTTTTTCTTTTACCTCTTGTGGGTTTCGGGCTTTAAAATAAATATTACCCCTCGAGGCGAACGAAGCCTCCTGCGATAAAAAGTCGCCTGCGAGCGTTAAAAGTCGAACTGGAAAAAGCGCGAAATCAACCGGCAGATTAGCCTTCCGGCGAAAAATCAGTCTTACTCGCCCCGCACACCGGGCAAGTCCAGTCTTCAGGAAGTTTTTCAAAAGGTGTTCCAGGAGCAACGCCATTTTCCGGATCTCCCGCGGCTGGATCATAGACATAACCGCAAATATTGCAGGTGTATTTTTTCATTCCTTCCTCTCCTTTCGTCATTTCTTATTTTGATGGGAAAAGCCTAAAAAAGATTCATGGAATTTTGTTCAAATAGGCTGGTGGCGCAGGGTTTCTAACTCATTGCTCAAAGTGGCCATATGCCGCATTTCTTCTTTGATGATCCCCTCGATCTTTTCCCGGCCCGACCTTTGCGGGACGGCCTCTTTCATGCCCAAATAAAAGACGATGGAATCTTTTTCCAGCCCGATGGCCATCTTAAGAACCTCTTCCGCCTTTTCCTTACCGGTCAATCGTTCTGCGGGGTTAGTGCGCACATCAAAGACATGCCCGTCTGCCCAGGCCCGCAGGTACGTAGCAGACTGATCATCCGGGTCAGAAACCTTCGCTTTACTTTCCTGTTCCGATAATTCCGCCCGCATATGGGCGAAGGTTTTTTCATGCTCATCTTCCATGGCGGCAAGCTTGAGGAACAGTTGCGCAGTTATGGAGCGCGCCGTTAAGCTGGCCGCCCGCCTGTAAAAAGCGCTCCCATTTCTTTCAATCTGCTCAGCCATCTGGAAGATTTCATCAGCGTTGAAATCGATGCTCACGTCATCCCCTCCTTTTTTGGTTGGCAATCAAAAGGATAAAAAAGGCTTTCTCCTAATCTATGGCAATGCAATCCAATATTGCCTTAAACCGGGTATTTAGAGAGCTTAAATCGCAAATTCACATATAGTTACCTTGGTCCGACCCCCAGTTCGAACTTCCTTGTAGGGTATCGCCATCAGTCAAACAGTTTGTTCTGTAGTCTGGGTGGAATATCCCGGATGATGCGCACATCTTCGCTGACGCAATAGTAGATCTGGCGACCATCGCGGTGATGCGGCTAAACAATTTAAGAAGGGCTCCTTGCCAACGCCGATATCGCCTTCCACAACTGCCCGCCCGCCACCCGCACTGCGGAGCACGCCCAACAGCATCTTGGACTCCGGGGAGTCCATCCCCCGCCCGACAATGGCTTGACTGATGGGAAGAAGAGCGCCGGCGGATGCCGCCAGAGCGGAGGTATCAAACGGATTCCCGCGAAACCCGTATCGTGCCCAAATGTTCTGAAACAGTTCCATAGCCAATGAATATCGTGTAATTCAAAATTCTATTACATCTTGTTACAATGATCGCATCACTTCGCGGTGCTCTCTTCTACAAGTTTAATTTCTTCTTCCGTCAGGCCGTACAGTTCATAAACCAGCCGGTCAATCTCCCGCTCCCACGCCGCCGTGTCCGCTTCGGGATCGCGCTTCTTCGCTGCAAAGCTACAGGGTCAGGCTTGCATAATTGCTATTTACCAACCTTTTTCGAATGAATAATGTTAAACGATATTGCAATATAGCAAGCCTGACCCCAAATTCCAAATCCTTTTCAGCTCTCTACTCTACCCAGTGACTTGTTTTTTATAGCGCGCCCCTCTTGCCACTGGAGCCAGGCTTGCGCTGAATCTGCCGAAGTGACTGCGGAAACGGCTTCCTTACTTGAGAAGAGAATTGAATGCATCCTCAAATTCGCGTCGGTCTTCTTCACTAAAGAACGGCATACCCCAGACCCTGTATTTCTTGTTCTTCCACAAGACCGTGATTCTATGCCGTTTTTCCAATGACTTCAGAAATTGTTCTTTCCAAGGCTCTTTTGCCGCCCAGGGTTTGCCCTTCGGTTCAATAAAAACCTGATAATGGAATGCGATTTCGGGCTCTTTCTTCATCAGGAACAGAACAAAATCGGGCTCCATCGCTTTGCCGTCATCGAAATTGAACAACTGGAAATGCTTTTCATTTCTTACGAGGAAAATCTGCTCATACTTTTCCCTCAAGGCGTCGTAGGTTTTATCAATAAACTTGACGAAATGCTTCTCTTCAGATGTGCCGTAGTTATCCGCAAAGACATACCAGTGCTTTTTGCTCAAATCTATCCGCAAGACGCTATCCTTAGCCTCGCTCTGAGGGACACCGTATTCCTGTTCCCCGCCATCTTTGACGAAGATATTCAGCGTCTTGTCCTTGAAGACTTCATAAAAACTGTGCGGTTTGAATTCTTGCGTGCCTTGATGCTCGATTTTTTCGGATTGCAGGCTCTCGCTTATTTTCATAAGGACCTCCACCGCAATCTGGAGTTTTTCATCCGGCTGAAGAGCGGCGAGTTTCTCTTCCGTTGCCTCGATTTCAACCTTGACCTTCCCCAAGTACTTCTCGGACGCAATGAACTCGCGCGTTGAGGACAGGTTCGGAAGCAAGGATTTGAGGTTGCTAAACCGGCAAAACTCGAGGCGTGATAAAGCCTTCCGGGCAATTGTGAGGCCGAAATCCGTCAGGTAAAAATCTTTCCGTCTCGTGCTTATCTGTCGGCCGACGCTGTTTTCGAAGATAGTGGTCGTCTGAACCGCGCCCGTACGGAGGCTGACGGCAAATGTTTGTTCGGTTATGGTCTTGGGTAGACTGAAAATCCCTGCCCTGTCGTATCCAATCTGGTCATTCAAAAAAACCAAGCCCTCTCTGTAAAGATCAGACTTTTTGAATTCCAGTTTTAACTGAAGCGGGATCTCTTTCGTCGCCTTCGCTTTTATGCCGATCTCTTGCAGGGCCGTATCCAGTTCTTGAATATATTTTGGATTATAGGCGCTATGGTAATACAGTTCTTCGCATACTCTGAGTTCGTTGGAAACATCTTTGTCGTATTTCCGTTGATACTTCGGCTGAGTCGGTTCAATCTGAAAGGGGCAATACCGCGCGCCCCGCCCTATGAGCTGCGCCTCGGAAATGGTCGTATTCCCCGGTTTTCCCTCCTTGGCGTCCCGCGTGTCGTAAAGACGGACAATATCAAAAAGATTCAATACGTCCCAGCCTTCATTCAGCTTATCCACGGCGAAAACCGCGCGGTATTCGTTGGCTTCATCCTCAAGGGTATTCACGGCAATCTGTTTTTCTTCGCTCTCTTCCTTGCTGTTGACCTCAATGCATTTGTCTTCCGCAAAATCGTTTTTCAGTTCTTGGGCCAGGTTGTCAAGTGTGATACCGCTCAGTTCGAAATAGTCGAAACACCTTTTCAGGGTCGTGTCGGCTCTTTTTCTTATGGAAAGAATATCGGTCTCCTTGAGGGACCTTATCTTCTCAACGAATTCAGCGTGAAATGACTTGCTCTCAGCGATTGTTTTCGACTTGAAAAGAAGCACCGGCTTGATGTGCTTTTGATTCTTTTCAAATACCTTTCTGCGGTACTGGCTCAAAATCAGCGCCTGAAGCGCTCTCTCTATCAACTCCACGTCCGATTGCAGAACCTTTACTTCTTTTGAATAGCCGTCAATGCGGAATTGCTTCAAAGGATAGTCGAACAGGTGTTTATCCGAGTATTTTGCCGATATTTCAGGAATTGCAAAGTCAACAGTAGCGGTAAACTCAAGGAGAAGGTTTTCGGGGGTTGCGCGGAATATGCGGTTGACCGTGCCTTCCCATGAAATGACCTCCTCCTGCTCTTCCTTACTAAGCCTTCCCTTTTTGGTTTCAACATTGATATGATGGGCCTCGTCGGAAATGAGGACGGTTTTCTTATCTGCAAAATCGTCATAGGTTATCGAGTTCTCACGGGGTGTGTTCAACCGTGAATGAAGCCCTTGAACGGTAGAGAACACGATATTGATGTCCTCCGGGTTTGCCGCCTGAAAGTTGTCAACCTCCCGTATTCTGACTTTCTTGTCGCCGAACGCCACGCTTTCAGAAAAAAGATATTTTGAAGAAAGCGGGTTTAGAAAGTTGTCACGGGTCTTATTGATGATATTGGTGCTGTTGACGAAAAAGAGAAAGTTGCGGTATCCCTGTGTGTAGAGGTAGAGGATTGCCCCCGCCATAATGAGGGTTTTCCCGCTTCCAGTCGCCATGTGGAAAAGGAGTTGAGACGGCTTCTGCCGGAGGCGTTTATTGTTCATGTAGTAGACAAACCGTCCAAATGCTTCAACCTGGTATGGGCGAAGTTCAAAAATGGGATTCAGATTGTTTTTGAGCTCTGGCGGGACTTCGGGCCGGGAATTTCCCAGGTCAATATATGCGGTGATTTTCTGCTCAAGCGTCTGCTGACCGCTCATTTTTACCGCTCCTCATAAAATTTACGGTTCAGCTTCTTGTCCGTTTCGGATATTCTATATTCAGCATCGTCCATTTCGCTGTAATTCACATAGAGCTGGTTCTTGTCGAGGATTTCAATGAGGAGACGTTTCTTCTCATCAATGGTCAGCTTCTCGAAGTCCGAGATATTCTCATTAATGGCCTTAGGTTCGACCCTGTAGCTGATAAACGCCTTCTCCTGCATGTTCTTCCAGATCGCGAGGAGGTCTGCCGCAGTCTTCGCTTTACGGATTCGTTGGATATAGGCTTCGTTGTATTTCATCAGTTCGCAGTAGATAAACTCGCCCTTGCCAATATGCTCGACAACCTTGACAACTCTTTTTGTTGTGACTGTTTCAACATAATCCATTTGCTCGCAGATAATGAATTGTCGATTACCACCGTCTTCCCTATTTAGCTCAAGTACTGCGTGGGCCGTTGTACCACTGCCACCGAAGAAATCCATGACGATGTCGTCTTTTTCTGTGCTTATCTTCAAAACATCCATAATCAAATAATGTGACTTAGGGTAACTGAAAACTTTATCTCCAAATAATTTCTTTAGCTCATTTGTGGCTGTTTGCCCTGTGTATTTGGGTTTGTCCCAAATAGTCTTGGGTTTTTCCCCCTTATAATCATCCTCTCTCTCCTTGATGTAAATATCAAATCCCTTATTCGTTCTTTTCACCTCAATATACCTGTCAAGCTTCTCAATCAAAGTTTCTTTGCCCCATCTCCAGCATCTTTCTATCCTCTTCTCATCAATAGGCAAAATTTCAATGTGGCCATGTTTTTTCTCCAACGAGATATGGTTTGTTTGTGGATTGTAGTAAATCGGATAATATAACTCCGGACGTTGCTCACGCCTTGAATTGTTCCCACTGCGTCTGAATCCACGGAGCTTATAGTTGCCATATCGGTCGCTAAGTACGTATTGAGAGATCTTCTCATTGCTGGACCCTAATGTAAGTAGTTTGGCACTGGAAATGTCTTTTGCATAGAAAAGCATATTTTCGTGAGCTGTCGGGAAAAATGCGTCGTCTTGTCGTCCGCCCGGATTGTGAACAACGGAAATGACACCCATTCTGTTTTCTCTACCGAAAACCTCATCACACAAAACACCCAAATAAAAAAGTTCGTAGTGATCTATGGCGGTAACGAATATTCCGTCCGTCGATAGCATCTCCTTAGCAATTTCAATTCTGTTTTTTATAAACGTCAACCAAGCGGAATGATTGAAATTATTATTGTAAGAAAAAGTATTTGCGGCACTTGCTGTATTGAACGGCGGGTCAATATAAATCAACTTGACATAGCCGCGAAACTGGGCTTTAAGTGAGTGAAGCGAAAGTAGGTTGTTTCCTTTGATAATCAGGTTTTCTTTGGAGAAATCAATTACCTCTTTTCCTGTCAGTTGGCGCTCGCCGTGTGTGTCGTACCTTATAAAGTTCGTGAAGACCTTCGGGGCAAGAAGTCTGTCTATCTCGTCCGGCGCAAGGGTTTCATTCCAGAAGATTTCATCCCGCTTCTGGTCCTCCTTGGTCTGTCCCCCTTCCAGAACGCAATCCTTGTAAGGCCACGCCAGAACCACTTCTTTGCTTTCCGACAGATAATTCCCGTTTTCGTTGACCAGGCCAATCTTGTTTTTGAAAGCCGTGTAGCTGTCCGGCAGGAATTCTTTATTCGAGACAAATTTTTGGAATTTGATCTTGTCGAAGACGAGAACGCCGTCAACATCTGTGAAGAAGTGTTTTTTGATCGGTTTGCTTTTAAGAAGAAGCTTTATCAAGTCCGAGTCCATTTTCAGCGCAAGTTCTATGACCTTGTTTTTCAGGAGTTTTCCTTCGGAAACAAGACGGTCATCTTTGGAAAGCAATTCGGTCAAGTCTCTAAGCAGGTTTTGCATCATAGACCTCTATTCTGTTTGTATGACGCCGGGAATTCTTAAGGGCACCGCTCTTACTTTTCTCGCCTCTTTTTCATAGGGGCTAAAAAGATTGTATCCAGAATTCTGCTTCGCTTCACTCCGGATACAATCTTTATCGTTATCGAGACTTGATAAGACCAGTTTAAACCAGGGCCATTGTTTTAAAATGCCCCTTATTTATGTTATTCAAAAAAACAAAAGCTTCCAAAGGGCGAAGTAAAAACACCTTTGGAAGCCTAACGTCAGCACTTTTGGAAATTTCCACCCCACATTGAACTCCAAAAGGTTGAGGGGGTAAATTAGGGGAAAAATGGTTTATAGGCATGAGGATCTTGCAAAGGCCATTTATTCGGGCATTCCGGCGGAAGCCGGAATCCATAAGTGTTTAATAATCCTGGATTCCGGGTCGCGTTGCGCTTGCCCGGAATGACGATTGAGCGCCAGATGTTGAGTTTTGCAAGAGGCTCGGCCTGTATCCAGAAAGAATCTAACCCCTTTAAATTGAAGTGTCAATATGATTTTCTCACCCCTCTTATTCATTCTCATTGAAATGCTTTATTGGGGGAGGGAACATGAAAAACACGACTTCAGGAAGGATGCAATACTTCCCTCGACGCTGTCTGGCAGGGGAGGTTTCTTTTGGAATAAAAATTTTTAAATCATTCTTTTTTAGGAGGGATAGCCGAGAAATAAATGTCGGCGTAATCGCACGCCGCTTGGCTTTTGGTATGCTGGGAGTTAATGTAAAGCAAAACGGTTCCCACGGTGGGGGGGTCCTCCTGGAAAAGCTTCTTGTAATCTTCGTAAACGTTGCGGGTCTCGGAAATCCACTGGTTCAATTTGCTGGCTCCGCTCTGGAGGACGACGTACTTCATCTTGCTGTAGGCCGTGCTCGTTCCGGAAAACCCGGCCGGGGCCTTATTGTCCCAAATATACCCTACGGAACGGGAATTTATAAAAGCAGGGAACTTGGGAAATATTACGTAGATTTGTCCGGCTTGATCATCCGTGTCCCTCTTCCTGATGTCTCCGCCCTTGGGAAGCTTCGTGGCTCTCCAGCGCCAGGAGAGGTATGGATATTTGCGGATGTCAAAAGAGATCTCTTTTTTCAAGCCGAAGGCATCCCCGGCCGAAAGAAGACGCAAAAAATGGCCTTCCTTTTCTTGGGCCAAGGTAATCTTGGAGCCGCTCCCTGGTTCTTTTTCCAGCTCCCAACCGATCGGAATCCCCTTGGCGTCAACCCCTTCTGAAAAGCGATCTATGAAAAGGATCTCCTTTTCCCCGGCAGCTGTAGCCCCACTGCCCCCCCAAAGGAGAAGCAGAATAATAATAAGCACTCTCATAAGATCTATTTTTTCTCTCCTTTTACCCCACCTCAGCGTAAGCCCGGCGCTTGAATTTTACGCCCAACTCCTCTTCGGCCAGCCTGCGGCAGGCTTCGACGTCAACGCCCGGCATTTCCACGACGGTAGCCACAACTTCTGGAATCACCTTTTTGGCTTCCCGTATAAAGTCAAGCACCCCATGAAATCCTTCTTCTCCGAAGGAGGAACGGCAGAGGCGATGATATTTTGCAGGACTTTCGGCATTCAAACTGACCGATACTGCATCCACCAGGCCTTTTAATTCCGGGAGGATGTTCCGGCCATAAACCAGATTGGCCTGCCCGTCGGTATCGATGCGCACCCGGGCCCCTTTCTTTTTCATTTCCATAGCCACGGCTTTTACTGTATCCAGGCGGAGCAAGGGTTCGCCGAATCCGCAGAAGACGATCTCTTGATACTTTTTCGGATCACCCACGGCCTGCACCAGTTCTTCAATACTGGGTTCGCGGTCCAATTCCAGGTCATGTCCTTTGACCACGTAAGAAGTATTTTTGGCGCAGAAGGTGCAGCGATTCGAACAGCGGTTGGTGATATTTACGTATAAAGAATTACGGATGGGATAGACCCATTTCCCTTTGGCAGTCTCCTCTCCAACCCCAAAAAGGGTTTTGGCGTTTAGAGAGGTGATCCGGCAGGCATCCTCATAACTTAGTCCCTTTAAGGAAGCCACCTTTTCTGCCGTATGGCGGAGGAAAGCGGGCTCGTTTCTCTTCCCGCGGTAAGGCTCCGGAGCGAGGTAGGGACAGTCTGTTTCCAAAAGAATTTTTTCCAGGGGAATGCGCCGGACAATATCCTGCTGCGTGGTTGATTTGGAAAATGTCACTGTGCCGGGGATGGAGAGGAAAAACCCCATCTGAATAATTTTTTGGGCCATGGAAAAGTCGCCGGAGAAGCAATGGAAAACCCCTTTCCATTGCCCATCTCCTTCTTTCCTTAAAATATCCAGGATTTCCTCATGGGCTTCCCGGTCGTGGAAAATAATAGGCAGCCCGAGATCCTTTCCCAGCCTTAAAAGCTCCCGAAACCGGGCCACTTGAGTTTCCCGGGGTGAGTGGTTGCGGTAGAAGTCCAGTCCGATCTCCCCGAAAGCCACCACTTTCTTTTCCCTGGCCAGGCTGCGTAGTTTGGCGTAATCCCCTTCGCGGATATCTTTGGCTTCATGGGGATGGATGCCGACCGATACATAGACCGATTCATTTTTTTGGGCGATCTCTAAAGCCTTATAAATATCCGGAATCGTTGTGGCCACGGTGATGATGTAGCCCACCCCGGCTTCAACGGCCCGGGCGATAACCCGGGCGCGGTCTTTATCAAAATCCTTCATTTCCAGGTGAGCATGAGAATCGATAAGCATTTTAAATACAGGGGTCGAGGATTCATGGGTTCAAGTGAAATGCTAAAATCTTTAACCTTTGAACCCTTGACCCCTCGAATCCTTGGACCCTTTTTATAGTTCTCCCAGTTCCTTTAAAAACTCCCGAAGCTTGATCAGCTTGATATCCCGTTCCTTCATAATCTCTTCGGTCGAGCGGCCGCCGTATTCGTAATATCCGCTGCCGGTTTTAACCCCCAGTTTTCCCTGAGCCACCAATTGATCAATGGTCTTGGATTGGGTCTGCTGGGGGGGAATCTTATAAGTGGCGTTGCTCAATATTTTCTGGGACAAATCCAGTCCGGTAAAGTCCATGCGTTTTACCAATCCCAGGATGGGCATGCGCAGGCCAAAACTGGCTTTGGTCGCCGTATCAATATCTTCGGCTGAGGCATAGCCGTTGTCTAACAGAAACAAGACCTCATTGCCCAGGGCGCTTTGCAGGCGGTTGCCGATGAATCCGGGTAGGAATTTGGAAATGACAATGGGTTTCTTGCCCGCGGCTATTATCAGCGCCTTCACCGTGTCCACGGTCTCTTGAGAAGTCGCCGGCCCGCGGACGATCTCCACCAAAGGCACGATATGGGGTGGAGCGAACCAGTGGGTGATGAGCACTTTGTCCGGCCGTTTGGTTTCCACGAATTTGAAAATATCCATATAGGAAGTGTTGCTGGCCAGAATGGCTGCCGGCGGACAGATTTGGTCAAGAGCCTTGAACATCTCTTTCTTGGCGGCCTGATCTTCGATGATGGCTTCGATGACCAAGTCGGCATTTGCCCCGGCCTCTGCAATTTTAGTGGTGGTCTGGATGCGGCTTAAGATGGAAGCCGGTTGACCTTTCGGCAAGAGCCCCATCTCCACAAAGGTCTGCAGGTTAGCAGAAATCAGGCTGCGGGCCTTGGCCAAGATCTCTTCGCTGACGTCGTTCAGCCAAACATTGTATCCGGCTTGAGCAAAGACCTGGGCCAGGGAATGGCCCATGGTGCCCGCGCCAACGATGGTTACGTTACAGATTGCGGTCATTTTAAAATCTCCTTTTAAATTTATTGGGACGCAGATTGTCGCAGATCAACACAGAAAAAAATTATAAATAATTCAGGAGACAGAATCAAGGAGACAAAAGGCGCCAAAGAAGAATTTATTCTGTATTCTGTTTTCTGACTTCTGACTTCTGACTTCTGTTTTATCAATCTGCGTCCAATTAGAATCTTGGGCGAAGGAGTTAGATCGCTCGACCGGAAAAAGCTCCTTCGTGAATAGCCTGGTAAATTTTCCTTGGCTCCAGGCAGTCGCCAATGACGAAAAAATTGCCGAAGGTTTCCGTGAGGGGCTTGAGTAATTCCTGGTTGGAGGTAAGTCCCAAGGCCAGGATAACGGAGTCCGCTTTAACCTGCATTTCCTTAAAGTCGCCCCCGAGCAGAAGAGCATAGCCTTCTTCAATTTTGGCCAGTTTCCAGCCGGTCAAAAACTCCACCCCGCGTTCCTTAAGCAATTGCAGGATAGCCAGGCGAGAGCGCATTTCCAGGTCAAGGGCCAGATCGCCGAGCATCTCCACCAGGGTTACTTTCTTCCCCAAAGAGGCCAGGTGCGCGGCTACCTCGCACCCCATGGCCGCTCCCCCGGCAACCAGAACTCTATCACCAGCCTGATATTTTCCGGAGAGCAGGTCGATGGCCGTGGCCACAAAGGGTTTGTGGCTTCCGGGAATTTCCGGGACGGACATGGATGAGCCGGCAGCCAGCGCTACATTATCCGGTTTTAGCTCTTTGAGGAAATCCAGGGTTGCCCGGCGATTCAACAGGACTTCCACGCCCAATTTTTTCACCTGGGTTTTCTGGTATTCCAGAAAGCTGCGCAGCTCGGCCTTAAAATCCGGAACAGCGGCGTAACGGAGAAGCCCCCCTAACTCGTTTTCTTTCTCGATCAGGGTAACGCGGTGTCTTCTCAAAGCCAGCACCCGGGCCGCTTCCATACCGGCCGGACCCCCGCCGATTATGCACACATGTTTGGGCCTTAATACAGGGTGGAGGCGCATCTGCCGTTCCCGCCCCACTTCGGCATTAACGGCGCAGCGCTGGGTCTTGCTCTGGCGCACGCGGCTGCTGCAACCTTCATTGCAGCGCAAGCAGGTGCGGATATCCTCTGTCCTTCCGGATTGAATCTTGTTGGGAAGTTCAGGATCAGCAATCAAAGCCCGGCCCATGGCGATCAGGTCGGCTTGCTTTTTCTTAAGGGCTTGCTCGGCCAGGAGGGGATCGTGTAAGGCTCCCACGGCAATGACCGGGATGTTTACCGCGCTCTTAATCCCTTCAGATAGATGTAGGAGATGACCTTTGGGGAAGTACATAGGAATAACAAAATGCTGACCGGTCTCGATGATCCCGGCCGATACATGGATGTAGTCGATTCCCCTCTCCTCCAGTCTTTTGGCAAAAGCTTTAGTTTCCTGAAGAGTAACCCCGCCTTCTATGAACTCCTCCCCGCTCATCCGGTAGCCCACCAGGTAATCCTTGCCCACCCTGGACCGAACTCTCTCCAGGGTTTGTAAGGCAAACAGCCCCCGATCCCTCCCGTAAACATCCGGCCGGCGATTGGTGTAGGGAGAGAGAAACTGGGCCATCAGATACCCATGAGCTCCGTGCAGCTCCACCCCGTCAAACCCAGCGATTTTGGCCCGGCGGGCCGCTTCGGCAAACGATTCGATGGTATTCTCAATTTCGCTCAGGGTCATCTCTCTGGCCATTTCCCCGGTGTAACTGGGCATGGCCGAGGGAGCAATCGGCTGGCGGCCCATGAATTTCGCCGATGTGCTGCGTCCGCCATGGCAGATTTGCAGGACGGCCTTGGTTCCCCATTCCTGAATGGCTTCGGCCAGGTCTCCCAGCCCAGCGATAAGCTGGTCATCATAGGCCCCTAATTGCCCCTGATTGGCTTTGCTCTCTTTTTCATCGATATAACAGTACTCCACGATAATCAGTCCCACGCCCCCCCTGGCCCGTTCAGCGTAATAATCGATGAGTTGGGGGGAAACAATCCCTTCCGGGTAGCAGAGTCTCGAGAGCATCGGGGCCATAACGATCCGGTTCCTAAGGATCAGGTTCTTTAAGCGATAGGGCTGAAGCAATTCTGATATTTCCATAGTCTCTCCAGTTTTTAAAAAAACGGTAACACTTTAGCTCTTTGAAAAAAGGTGTGTTGTAAAGGCCAAGGGATTCCAGGGGCCGGGGGCCAGAGCGGAACGCTTGGAATCATAAGGCGCTTATATCTCCGCATATGGGGCGGGCAAGAACCCCCGCCTCCTCCGGAGGAACAGATCTTCTGTCCCCGTGGCCAAGCGGAAACCCAACCGATGCTTCCGGCGCGTTCCGCTCTAACCCCCGGCCCTCAACAAAGGCTTTTATACCATTTTTTCAAATCGCTAAACTGTTACAAAAAACGTTAGTTTGTTAACGGTCTCAACGGTCCTAACAGTATTTTACTTTATGGGTTCTTTATTTTCTATCACTTTTTCCGGGGTGGAATGTGGACGGCCATTCCATCCACGTCAAGCGCCGCTTCCATCAGGGCCTCCGTAAGAGTCGGATGGGGGTGGATGGCCCGGGCTATATCGGCGGCGGTGCCCTCGAGGCGCATGGCCAGCACGGCCTCGCCAATCAGGTCCGTGGCATGGGGGCCGAAGATATGCACGCCGAGAATCTCGTCGTACTTGGCTTCGGCGACGATTTTGACAAAGCCGTTCCGCTCGCCGATGATCGTTGCTTTCCCGTTGCCGGCAAAGGGAAACCGGCCTACCTTCAAATCGTACCCCGCATCTTTGGCTTCTTTTTCCGAAAGGCCCACTGCGGCCACTTCCGGCAGGGTGTACACGCACCGGGGAACGACCAGGCTGTCCAGGCGCGCTTCGTGCCCCAGGGCGTTTTCTGCAGCTACAACCCCTTGCGCCATGGCGAAATGGGCCAGCATCCACTTCCCGGTCACATCGCCGATGGCGTAAACGCCGGGGGCGCTGGTCTCCATCCTTTCATTGACTTCGATCCCATTCTTATCAAAGCGAACCCCGGCTTCCTGAAGGCCCAACCCTTTTAGGTTCGCCCTTCGGCCCGCAGCCATCAAAATATACTGGGCCTCAAAAACTTTTTCCTCTTCACCTATCGTGGCCACGACTTTCCGCTTTCCATCCGGGCCTTCGCTGATCCCTTTAACGCGGCAGTTGGTCAGGGTCTGAATCTTAAAGCGCCTTAGAGTTTTTTCCAGGGCCGAGGCCACCTCAAGGTCTTCGCTGGGAAGGATTTGCTCCATCATTTCCAGGATGGTCACCTTGGCCCCCAGAGCGGCGAAAATTGTGCCGAACTCCAGACCGATTGGCCCGGCTCCAATGATCACCATGGATTCCGGAACCCGGGTCAATTGCAAGGCCCCGTTGCTATCTATCACTCCGGAAAGATCCGTTCCAGGAACGGGAAGGTCTGCCGAGATGGAGCCGGTGGCCAGAATAATCTTCCGGGCCTTAATGGCAAATTTTCTTCCTTGCTCGTCAAGCGCTTCGATTTCCCGGGGAGAGAGGAGTTTCGCTGGGCCCTTGATCACTTCGATGCCATTGGCTTTCATCAGGCCGTAAACTCCGGCCACCAGGGTTTTTACGGAGCGGTCTTTGCGGGCCGTCAGCCTTAGAAAATCCACAGAGATTCCCCCAACATGAATGCCGAAATCCTTGCTCCCCTCCATAAGCTCCAGAAGCTCAACTCCGCGGAGAAGAACCTTCGTGGGAATGCATCCCCGGTTGAGGCACGTGCCGCCCAGCTCATTCTGTTCGATTAGGGTAACTTTTCCTCCCAGTTGGGCGGCGCGGATGGCGGCCACATACCCGCCGGGGCCGCCCCCGATGATCACGATATCTCTTTCGGCCATTGTGTTCCTCGGGTTAGTTTTATAGTCTAATAGTCGTATAGTCTTATAGGACTGAGCCTTTAGCCTTGTCCCTTTTGCCCTGGGCCTTGAACCTTACTTCAACCTCGGATCGATGGCATCGCGTATGCCTTCTCCCAAAAGATTGTACCCCAACACCGTGATCAATATGGCCAGCCCTGGATAGAGGGAAAGCCACCAGGCGATCTGGATGTTGTCTTTGCCGGCGGTGAGAATGTTTCCCCAGCTCGGAGTCGGCGGCTGAACGCCGATTCCCAGGAAGCTGAGAGCGGATTCGGTTAGGATGGCTCCGGCAACTCCCAGGGTGGCCGCTACTAAAACCGGCGCCAGGGCATTGGGCAGGATGTGGCGGAAGATAATACGGAAATCCCTTGCCCCCAGGGCTTTTTCAGCCACAGTGAAATCCCGTTCCTTCAGACTGAGGAATTCCGCCCGCACCAATCTGGCTACACCCATCCACCCGGTGATTCCGATGATGATCATGATGTTCCAGATGTTTGGCTCCAGCAGGGCGATCACGGCCAGGATCAGAAAAAAGGTGGGGAAGCAGAGCATGATATCCACGAAACGCATGATCAGGTTATCTATCCAACGGCCATAGAAACCGGCCAGAGCCCCCAGGAATATGCCGATCACAGTGGCCAGGCCCATGGACACGAAGCCCACCAGTAGAGAAATTTTTGAGCCCCAGATCATCCGGCTAAACACATCCCTGCCTAACTGGTCGGTGCCGAAAATATGCTCTGCCGAGGGATTATGCAGGACTTTTTTGATATTGATCTGGCCGGGGTCATAAGGGGAGAGCAATGGGGCGAAGAGGGCCACGAGGAAGAGGGAGATGACGATGAATGCCCCCACGAGGGCCAGCTTGTTCTTGCGGAACCTCTTCCAGAAGAGGTGGCCAAGGCTTTCCTGCTCGCCTGAAGTTTTACATAAGGTCTTTTCTTTTAACATCCTTAAGAAGCCATCCAATTGAGATTTTCAGTTTAACTTTCTCTATGCTGTCTGGATCCTCGGGTCGGCCAGGGCGTAAGATACATCGGCTATCAAATTCCCAAAGAGAGTAAGCACCGCGCCGATGACCAGAATTCCCATGATCGTAGGATAATCCCGGGCCATGACGCTGGCGTAAAAGAGTTGGCCCATGCCCGGAATGGCAAAGATAGTCTCGAAGATGACGCTGCCGCCGATCAGTCCGGGAATAGAAAGGCCCAGTACGGTTATCACCGGCAGTAAGGCGTTACGCAGAGCATGTTTGAAGACTACGACCCGGTTAGAAAGACCTTTGGCTTTTGCGGTGGTAATATAGTCCTGGCGGATGACTTCGAGCATGTTCGAACGCATATAACGGGAAAGCCCGGCCAGTCCTCCAAAGGCGGAGAGAAGGACGGGCAGAATGAGATGGCTGACCCGGTCCCATAGCTGGCCAGAGGCGGGAAGGTATTCATAATTCAACGACTTCAAACCTGATATGGGCAGCCAGCCCAGGTGCACGCCAAAAAGTATCATTAGCAGCAGGGCCAGCCAGAAGGTAGGCACGGCAAAGCCAACGAAGACGAAGACCGTGGTCGCTTTGTCGAAGAGGGAATTTTTATGAGTGGCCGAAAGCACGCCGAGGGGGATGGCCACCAGAAGAATAAGGAGCAAGGAAAGGACATTGATGGAAATGGTGACAGGCAGACGTTCGAAAATTTTATCCGCGACCTTCCGTCCATCCTGCGAGAAGGAGTTGCCGAAATCCAAAACCAGCAGCCGGCTCAGCCAGTTCCAGTACTGAACATGCAGGGGTTTGTCCAGCCCGTATAAAGCCCGCATCCTCTCTTTCACCTCGGCCGTGGCTTTGGGATTTAAATCCGTGGCCATGTCGATGGGCGACCCCGGGGCCAGATGGATGACCGAGAAGGAGATAATGGTTATTCCGATGAAGAGGGGAATCATCAAGGCCAAACGTCTAATCAGGTATAATCCCACGTTTCTCTGTCTCCCTAAACGTTATACGCCTATCATAAACTTGGAAGAAAAGCGAGGCAAGAGAAATCCTCCGTGTAACCCTTCAGTCACAGGTGGGTGGCCAAGGTCGGATGAGGAAAGGTTCGGCGTAAAGGCCAAGGGCGCCCATGGCCGGGGGGCCAGTCCAGTCCGCTTGGAACCATGAGGCGCTGATTTCTCCGTGGATGGGGCGGGGCTGACGCCTTCCGCCTCCTCCGGCGGAGGTTCAGTGAGAACACCATGAACAGGGATATCCCAGCCGATGCTTCCGGCGCGCACCGGCCTGGCCCCCCGGCCAAAACAGAATCTTTGCCAGGGTTAGTTCCTCCGATATTCCTGCCATAGCCACTCGTGACTGAAGGGTTACCCCTCCGCTCTTGACTCTTAGTCTCCAATCTACTATATTATTCCCGAACCTCAGGCTGCCCCCGGCGGGTATGCCGCTGGGCCCCAAAGTAACTACGCAGGGGAAAGACAGGAGATGATTTTGCTTACCCTAAGACAAAACAATCCATCCAGGAACATTTTGCTGGCCTGGATACTGGCCGCTCTTTTATCTGTGGCCTTTTCTTTTGCGCCTACACCGGCAGCCGCCGACTGGTCGCCGTTGATCGAGCGCCTGGTATCCGATGGTTTTGAAGAGGAGGCCGTCCGTGCCCTCTTCTCCCGTCCTGAGGTAAAGTTTGAACCGCGGGCCATGAAAAGCAAGCTTGAAGAACTTTTTAAGAAGAAAACTGTAAAACCAACGGGTGTCCTCAACGGTTTCTTGAGAAGTGAGGTGATCGCCGATGCCCGCTCTTATATCCAGGGAAACAGAGTCATTCTTGAAAATATCCATATTCGTTATTGCGTGCCCCAGGAAATCGTGGTGGCCATCTTGCTTATTGAAACCCTTCTTGGCAAAAACGTGGGCCAAAACCATGCTTTGAACAGACTGGCCAGCATGGCTCTCTGCACCGACCTTGAAACCATCCGGCCCTACCTTCCCCGTAAGTTGCTCACTACCAAAAATGAAGACCTCGCCCGAAGTCGCTGCCGGCAAAAAGCTGATTGGGCCTACGCTGAACTCAAGGCCCTGATCGATTACTCGGCCAAGAGCGGCATCGACCCCGTAAGCCTTCCGGGTTCCATTTATGGGGCCGTTGGTCTTTGCCAGTTTATGCCTTCAAACATCTTTTCCTATGGCATTGATGCCGATGGCGATGGGCGCATTGACCTCCTTTCCACGCCCGACGCCCTCCATAGCATCGCCAATTATTTACGGAGCCACGGCTGGAAGTGCAACATGAACCAGATCAACAAAAAGAGGGTTATTTTTGCCTACAATCACAGTACCGTCTATGTGAACACGGTTTTAGCCGTGGCTGAAAAGCTTAAAGAATAGAGGCATACCAAGCCATACGACAAATCTCCTCTCGCTCATTCCAACTTTGTTATTGTTACGGGGTAAATTTGGCGGATAAAAGGGTTTGGGCTGAGCGGGTTTAATTTTTCTAAGGATGATGGTTTCGTAAAAAGTCGCGAAAGGGTCATTGCGAGCGCCAGCAAAGCAATCTCGTTTTTATAAGCGCCCGACAAGACAAGATTGCTTCGTCGTCCCGCCAATGCGGAACTCCTCGCAATGACAAGAACAGGACTTTTTACGAGATCATCAAGGATGGCTGGGGAATAATGAATTGACTCTTCGCTTTATCATTCCTTGGTTGAGTTTCACTCGCTTGGAAACAGGGCGCTGTCTGAGCAGTACATAGGTCGCTCCGGCGCCGCCATCACAGAGCCTCGCGCTTGAATAAGCAATGACCCATTTTCGCCACGGGCCATGCCTGAGCCATTTTATTAAATTTTATCCAGGATCTGCTGATGAAAAAAGAAATTGCTTTTCTCTCCATCGCCATTGCCTTCATAGCCGGGATCGTTGTGGGTGTGGTCATGGCTGTTTATTACGAAGACAAAACGCCGATTATGTCCACAGCCATGAAACAATCTCCCCCAGGTTCGGCCCCTGCCGTTCCCTCTGAGGATTTTCAAAGAAAGATTGAATTGCTTCTTTCCATCCTTAAAGACGACCCCAAGAATTTAGATGTCCTTACCCAGTTGGGAAACGCCTATTTCGATACAGATCAATTCGACCGGGCCATTGAGGCTTATTCCAAAGCCCTGGCCCTTGACCCCAAGAACGCTGACGTGCGCACGGACATGGGAATCATGTATCGAAAGAAAGGAAATTCCGACCGGGCCATTGCCGAGTTCAAAAAAGCAGCGGAAGATGATCCCCAGCACGTCAACAGCCGCTACAACCTCGGTATCGTCCTCCTCCATGACAAAGGAGATCTCAAAAGTGCTATCAAGGCCTGGGAGGACTATCTGAAAGTTGAACCCAGCGGCCCCCGGGCCGAAAATATCCGCAACCAGATGGCCAAGATGAGAGATATGGTCAAATGAGCACAAAAAAAGGAGTATGGTAGCGATAAAAGTACACCTTCCATGAAATAGGCCATGCCCGCTTTAATCAAAATTCTGCCCCGGGAAACCCAATCTATCTTTAACTATATGTAATAAAAAGTTTTTTAAGGCGGTGAGTGTGGAAACCCTAATCCTTTATTTTTTATTAAAATTTGGCACAATATATGCTCTTAAAGTTTATAAAGAATTCGCTCTAATCTGAAGAAAAGGAAGAAATTAAAAATGAAAAAAATGTTTTCAGATTGGATTGTGATCATCCTGATCATCCTGTTCTTCGCCATCCCGGTTTACGCCCTGGCGGTTACCGAGCAGGTCAATTCCTGGCCCAAGTGCCCTACTTCCTTCTTATATCAACTCTTTAAATAGCCAATCCACCGGGATTTTCACCTACCTAATCACTCTCCGGCTTACTCCTTATATTATGCTAACTGTTGTGGCCCATGTGGCCGAAGCCATCCAGCTTCTGGGATTTTATCATGTAAAATCCAGGGAAGGATTCAATAATGAGAACACGATAACCTAAGGTTTGGAGCTTATCGTCTCTTGGCATTCGACCAAGAAAGGGATTAGTTCCAAAGTAAATAACCACTCCCGCTTTCGACATCCTACCTTCCGTGGGTTTCGATTTCGGCGCACAGTTTGAAGAAGAAGGAGGGCAACCGGTGCCAAAACTCTGCGTCGCTTCGCTCCTTTTTGAAGCTGGATATTTTATCCGAAAAAGGGAGAGAGGAGCTTGATCACTCGATCAGGATCGATACTTTTTAGGCATTGACGAAAGCAGGCCGATCGGGCTTCAGAAGAACAAGGAGAGCAGGAAGATCTATCGTAAAAGATCCAAACTCCCGGCCCCCGTGGGCCCCAGATGGCCGGATCGGTGGGACCAAAGATCGCCACCGTGGGTATTCCCAAGGCCGCTGCCAGGTGAGTGATCCCCGAGTCATTCCCCAGGTACGCCGTGCTGGTTTGGAGCAGCGCGGCCAGATGAATCAACGGCAGATTATCCACGACAAAGGAGTCTGCTTTCTTCAATGCTTTTTTTACTTTTTCAACTCCATCGTTCGCGGGCCCGGAGATCAGGAGAACTTTGGCTCGCTCGCTAACCCCATCCGCAACCCTAACAAAATTTTCCGGACTCCAATTCTTCGCTGGGCTGCCACTGCCCGGATGGATAGCTAAAACCCTCTCTCCTTCCTTCCATCCAAGATTACCCAAGAAACCTCTGGCAAAGCTCATGGCCTCTTCCGGGAGGCGAAGCGGGGAGAAGGAATTTTCTCCTCCAATCCCAGAAATCTTCAAGGACTCGACCAAATAGTCGGAAACGTGAATTTCTAATTCTTCGGCAGGAAACGAAGGGAGGAGAATAATTCGCCCCACTCCCGCCCTCTTCAAATTTTCAGATAGGCTGCCCCTGCTTGTTTTCCCAAAAGTAAGAACGACACCAAATGAAGAAAAAAAGTCGGATAGCCCAGGCTGAAGAAGTTCTCCCTCCGCATAAAAATAGGACATTCCGGCTTGATCGATGGAATGCAGGGATTTTGCCTGAAGGTCAAAAGCCACCAAGGACAACCTTTCCGGATGCCCCATAAGCTTAAGGGTGGAACGGGGAAAGGCCTGGCGAAAAATTCGCAGGGTTGGAAGAGTCAGCAGCAGATCACCAATCCCGCCTAAGTGGATGATTAATATTTTTTCAGGCCGGACAGGGGAAGCGATCATATTAATGGAAAAAGTCCTTGATTAAAAACTTCCCGGCCCAGGCAGCGGAGCGACCCTGCCCGGGCCACAACATAAATGGTCATCTTTCCCCTTGAATCCTTGAACCCTTTCTTACATAATCATCCCGCCGTCGCAATGAATCAGTTGCCCGGTGATAAATGAACTTTCATCCGAAGCCAGGAAAAGAGCCAGGTTGGCGATATCCTGGGGCTGTCCTTTGCGGTTCAGGGGAACTATAAAGGCCAGGCTTTTTTCCATTCGCTCTACCATCGCCGGGGGCATGGCCTTGATCATATCCGTCCAGATCATCCCGGGAGCAATGACATTGACGTTGATCCCTTTGGGCGCCAATTCCTTGGCCGTGGTCTTGGCCATGCCGATCACGCCCGCTTTGGTTGCCGAGTAATTGAGCTGCCCGGGGTTTCCCCGCCAGCTCGTGGAAGAGATGTTGATGATCTTGCCGTAGCCCTTCTCCCGCATGACCCTGGCGGCAACCTGGGTGCAGAGAAAAACCCCCTTCAGATTCACCTCGATGACCTGGTCCCACTGCTCATCGGTCATCTTGTGCAGAATGGCATCGCGAGTGATCCCGGCATTATTTACCAGGATGTCTACCGTCCCGAATTCCTGAACGGCCGTATCCGCCATTTTCTGGGCGACTTCCCGGGAAGCAACGCTTCCTATCACTGCTACTGCCTTCCCGCCTTTGTTTTTGATGGCCTCCACTGTGCGGTTCGCATCTATCTCATTCACATCATTCACGATCACCTTCGCCCCTTCCTCGGCAAAGCGCAGGGCAATACCTTCTCCGATACCCCTACCAGCTCCGGTTATGATGGCTACTTTGTCTTTAAGTCTCATTCTCCGTTTCCTCCTTTTTTTGGTTTAAGCATCGAAATTAGCACAGAGAATATTGGAATAATGGAATGGTGGAATAATGGGTTTTGCCTTTACTCCGGTATTCCAATATTTCACCTATTTTAAATTGCCCCTACAGATTTGCGATATCGAAAATATTGGTAAAGCATCCCGGCTGTTCGGGCCGCACGTTCGGGAGTGCGGAATTGGGGTAAAGAAAAATCTGGTTGGGCTCCCCCTTTTCCTCTCACCAGATTGGCTCCCACGGCAAAAATAGGCTTCTGGTATTTTTTAATTAGATCGCACACCCGCTGGTAAACCTGGGTGCGGGCCTCGGAGACTTGTTGTAAAATTTTTTCCGTCTTTTCGGCGGGAAAAATGGCCTCCGCCTTTTTTTTGACATCGGGAAGCATCATGGCCAGCGGGCCGGCATCCCCGCTCAGGGAAATAACGGCGTCCACCTTATCCCAGGAAATCAGGAGCTCCAGGCATTTTATGTATGCCTCCATATTGATCGTAGCCACCATATCCACCGGGTTTCCTCTGCTCCAGTAGGGCGGAAGAAAATCATCCATCGCCCGGATGATTGGTTCATCCAGCGCCGGCACTTCCAGTCCGATCTCATTGCAGGCATCGGCCGTAATCACTCCCCATCCTCCTCCCCGGGTGAGGATGCCCACCCGGTTTCCCCGGGGTAAAGGGAGGGAAGAAAAGGCCGCTGCCCACTCCAGCATCTCTTCCGTCGTGGAAGCCCACACGATGCCGGCCTGCCGGAAGGCAGCTTCATAGAGCTCTTTTACGCCGGCCATTGCCCCGCTGTGGGACTTGGCGGCCCGGGCGCCGGCAAGGGTTTTTCCACCTTTGAAAGCGATGATGGGTTTGCCGGGGGTGATCTCCCTGGCAATCCGTAAAAATTCCCGCCCATCATCCAGACCCTCGATGTAGGTAAGGATGACGTTGGTTTCCGGGTCTTTACCCAAAAAAGACACATAATCCTCTGAGCGCAGGTCCCCTTCGTTCCCGCTGCTTACGTATTTGCTAAAACCTACGGCAAACTTCTCTCCCCAGCCGAGCATCTGCGTTCCGATATTTCCGCTCTGGGAAACAAGGGATACATTACCCCTTCTCGGACGGACGGGAGGCATGAGGGCTGTCAGGCTGGCCGAGGCGCTGAATATTCCCATGGTGTTTGGCCCTACCAGGCGCATCCCGGAAGATCGGGCTGTATCAGTCAGTTCTTTTTCCAGGCGGGCCCCTTCTTCTCCGGTCTCGCTGAAATCGGAGGTGATGACGATGGCCATGCGCACCCCTTTCTGGATACAATCCAGAACCGCTCCCATGGCCAGATGAGCCGGGATGGCGATGATGACTAAATCTACTGAGTCAGGGATTTGACTCAGGCTGGCGTAGGCTTTGTGGCCGAAAATCGCTTCCTCTTTTGGGTTTACCGGATAGATTCGACCCTGGTACCCTCCGAGAATAATGTTGAGGAAAACAATGGCCCCCCATTTTCCAATGTTGTTCGATGCCCCGATGAGGGCAATGGATTTTGGGTTAAAGAGAAGGTTAAAATCAGGCTCTGTATTTCTTTCCATTTAAACCTCTTTCCTACAAACCCGACTTTATCGAATGGACCTGATCCCCCTGGGGTTCCTGCATCGATAAGGTCAGAGTAAAAAAATCTCGACCCTTTTTTCCTCCGGCGATCTATATTTGATCAACAATTGGTCAAATGTCAAGTATTTGGGCGAAAATTATGGAAAAGGAGCTTCCTTTAGCTAAAAAAATTAGGCGCAGATGAAGCAGAGATCTCCGTGTCTAAAAAAATTCCTTTACTATATGAGGCTCTTGCAAAAGTCCTAAACACCGTTGCCCGGAATGACGGTTGAGCGCCAGATTTTGAGATTTGCAAGAACCTCTATATATTTACTTTGGAGAAGGAGTGGGAGTCGTCTTTTGCTGCTTCAAAGTTTGGATCAGGTCTTCCAGGCGGGCCTGGGGAATGCGGATGACCTCTGCGCCCTGGCGAATTTCCACTTCAGTGCCATTTTCCGTCTCCATCTTCCGAACCTCTATCTTTTCTTCCTCAACGCCTCCTGCCGCCGGAGCGAACTCTTTGTAGGCAGGTGGGATGTACCCCGGCTGGATCCAATCCAGGGGGTTGAACTCGGCGAACTGGATAAGCGTCCCGAAAGCATTTTTCGGGTGGACATACATCTCTTTCCACCCGGGAAAAGGCTCGGCATAACCGAAAGTGGGAATTCCTTTCTCCTGCAAAATACGGCGGGTCTCTTCGATATCGTTAACCTGAATGGTTATGTGATGAGGCCCTTCTCCCCTTCTTTCCAAAAAACGCTCCACAAACCCGTCTTTTCCCAGCGGATCAATGAGCTCTATAAAACAGGAAGTGCCAAGTTCCACTGTCGTCCAACGATACTTCTGCCCGGGAACAGGCGCGCAGAAAAGTTCGCGCCCTCCCAGGGCATCCAAAAAGAAAGCCCGGGCCTTATCCAGATCCCGAACTGCGATGGATACGTGGTCTATTCGTCGAATCATTTTTCCCTCCATTCAAATTAGATGGTCCCGTAAAAAGTCGCGAAAGTGTCATTGCGAGCGCAGGCGAAGCAATCTCGTTTTTATAAGTGCCCGAAAATACAAGATTGCTTCGTCGTCCCGCAAATGCGGAACTCCTCGCAATGACAAGAACTGGACTTTTTACGAAGCCATCAAATTAAATTAGCCACAGAGGGCCAAGAGAACACAGGGGATAATTAAATTACCTCTTCCAGGGGCCAGAGAAAAGCTTTGATCCCTTCCTTCCCCAGGAGAGTGGCTTTTATTTCCCGGACTTTTTCCATGAGGAGGAAGGCTGTCTGATCTTCGAGGGCCGCCGCTATCAGAGCGTTCGTCTTGGGCCAAATGTGCGTTCCCAGATGGGGGCCCCCCGTTTTCCCTTGACCTAAAACCCTCTCCCATTGGGTATATCCGGTAATCCCTAAAGAAGAGAAGACTTCCTTCAGCTCCTCTTCTATGCCCTCGTAGTAAGAAATCAAAACCATCTTCATGGGCTTATCTCCTGATTCGCCTTCCGCGCTTTTTTCCGCTCCATTCTCTCTTCTAACACCGCATAAAGCGTGGGCACAAAAAGGAGGGTTATGAAGGTGGAAATCAAAAGGCCGCCTGCGGCCGGGGCCGCCAAGGGCCGCCAGAATTCGGACCCTTCCCCTCCTCTCAGGGCTAACGGAAGAAGGCCAAAAAATGTAGTAAAAGCAGTCATCAATACCGGGCGCAATCTCGTTCGGCCACCGGTCATCACGGCCTCTCTCACGCTCATCCCCCTGGCCCGCAATATATTGATGTATTCGATCAAAATGATGCCGTTCTTGGCCACGATCCCCACCAACATAATCAGGCCGATGAAAGAAGGCACCGAAAGCCGATGGCCAGTGAGCAGGAGGGTCCAGATAACACCCACCATAGCAAACGGAATGGCAAAGTACATGACCAGGGGGTCGCGCAGCGACTCAAACTGGGCGGCCATGACCATGTAGACTAAGACCAACCCCAGAACCAGCGAAAGAAGCAGCCAGCGGAAGGCTTTTTCCTGCTCCTCCCGCGCCCCCCCGAACTTCAAGCTGAACCCGGGAGGAAGGGCCAGATGCGCCAGCTTTGCTTTGGCTTCCTCTACCACACTCCCCAAATCCCGCCCATAAATGTCGGCCATCACCTTGATAATCCTCTGCTGTCCCTTTCGTTCAATGCGCATCGGCCCGGTCTCTTCCACGATTCTGGCTACGTTAGAGAGGCGGATCATCTTTCCCGCAGGAGATTTAATGGGCAGGAGACCGAGGTCTTCTATGCGCTGACGATCCTCCTCCCTCAGCCGGGGATAAATATCGAACTCTTCCCCGCCGGCTCTGAATTTAGTTGCCCGCTCCGCTTCCCCGCCGACGGCGATTTTCACCGTATTGGCGATCGTGGCCACGGTGAGCCCCAGGAGGGAAGCTTTATCCCGATCCACCTTGACTCTAAGCTCTGGCTTTCCCTCTTCCCGGCTGATCTCCACATCAGTCAGCCCGGAAATGTCCGAGAGGGTCCGGGCCACCGCGTAAGAAACCCGGCGGGCTTCCTCTAAGTCCCATCCCCAAACTTCCACCTGGAAAGCCCGGCCCCCGCCAAAGACCAGGCCGGACATGGGATCTTCCGTGCTGTACCGGATAGTGGCCCCCGGAATATCTTTGGTCAGGTCCCGGAGGGCGTTGACTATTTCCTTGTTGGAGCGCAGCCTGTCTTCCTGGGGGACCAGCCGGCCCATGACCATGCCCACGTGGGTCCCTTCTTTGCCGGCCAGAAAAGTTCCCAGGCTGACCCGACCGTATCCCCAGCGGGCAAGGTAGGTCTGCAACTCGGGCGTATGCCGGATCATGATTGCTTCCACGGCGCGGGCTACTTTCTCTGTTTCCTCCGCTCGCGTGCCCACGGCGAGTTCCAGGTTAATGCGAAAATGTCCCTGGTCGGCCTCGGGCATAAACTCGGTGCCCAACAAGGGAAGTAAGAAAACGCTTAGCCCGAGAACCGCCGCTCCGCCCCCGATGACCATTTTGCGGTGATGCAGGGCCCAACCTAAAATATTACGGTACTTATTGTCCAACCCTTCAAAGGTTTTCTCCCCTAATATTTTAAGGCGGCTCCATCTCTTTTTTTTCTGGTGTTCGGCCAGGCGTAGAAACCTGGAGGAAAGCATGGGGACAAGGATCAGGGCCGAAGCCAAGGAGGCCAGCAGGGCCAGAATGATCACAAAGGACATCTGCCGGAAAAGAATCCCGGAAACTCCCTTTACGAAAACGATGGGGAAAAATACGGCCACCATGGTTAAAGTAGCGGCGATCACCGCATTGCCCACCTCGGCAGGGGCAAAGATGGCCGCGGTTCGCGGTCTTTCCCCCGCACTCTGGTGGCGGTGGATGTTTTCTAAGACCACGATGGCGTCATCCACCACCAACCCAATGGCAATAGTCAAGGCGCAAAGCGTTAGAACGTTCAGGGTGTACCCGGCAAAATACATTAAGGCAAAAGTCACGATCAGGGAAGTGGGCAAGGAAACGGCGATGATCAGGCTGCTGGCAAAATTACGGAGGAACAGAAGAACCACAAAAACAACCAAAATGAGGGCCAGAATCCCCGTCTCGGAGACCCGGGCCACGGCCAGCCGGATGTTATGGGCAGTGTCCCGGACCACGGACATGCGCACATCGGCAGGAAGGTTTTTCTTGATTTCCTTCATGGCGGCCAACACCCGGTCGGTAACGGCGACGGTATTGGCCCCCGATTGTTTCTGAATGAGCACGTAAAGCCCCTGGCGCTTATCCACCCGCACCTCTTGGGTCAGCTCTTTGAAGTCATCCTTCACCCGGGCTACATCTTTGAGATAAATCGGCGATCCCCGGTCAATTCCGATCACCACCTTTTCTACTTCCTCCACCTGAAGCTCCATGGGCGTGCGCACGAGATAATCCATCCGTCCCGACTTGAGATGTCCCCCGGGAAGATCCAGGTTGGTGGCATGGATGGCATTGACCACTTCCAGGATGGAGAGGTTCCGAGCTTCGAGACGCTGCCGGTCTATGTCCACGGAGATCTGCCGCTCCAGGCCTCCGCGCACCTCGGCTGCGGCCACACCGGGGATGGTTTTCAGAACGTCGCAGACTTCCCGGTCGATTATGTGATAAAGCTGGGGAAAGCTTTCCTCGGCGGTGAAGCCCATAAAGAGGATGGGCAGCATGGAAATGTCAAACTTGAAGAGGTAGGGTTCCTGAGCATCTTTAGGCAGAAGGGGTTTGACCAGGCCGATTTTATCCCGCACATCATTGCTGGCGGCATCGAGATTAGTTCCCCAGTCAAACCTAAGGGTAATCACCGAGAGGTCATCCTGGGAAATGGATTCCAGTTTGTCCAGGTTGGGGACCGTGGATAACTGCGCCTCTAACAATTTAGTGATCCGGCTTTCCACTTCCTGCGGGCCGGCTCCTTCATATTTTGTCACCACTCCTATGGTGGGAATCTCGATTTCCGGCATAAGGTCAATTCCGAGACCGGCAAAGGAAACCAGACCCAAAATGATCATAGCCAGAAAGATCATGACGGTGGTCACGGCTCGCTTGACGCCGAACTCCGGAAGGTTCATGATGATTTCCCCGTGCTTTCCTCGATGATCTTTACCTTAGACCCGGGTTGAAGTTTGTTTTGCCCTTTGACGACGACACTTTCCCCTTCTTTAAGGCCTCCTAAAACTTCCACCAGCAAACCGCTTCGCTCCCCCAGGGTCAACTTGCGCCGGACCGCCTGATCCCCTTCGGCCACGAAGGCGTAGGAGACGCCCGTAACTGGATCGGTGAGCAGGGTGTCCCGGCTGAGGGTGATGGCCTCCTTTAGCCCCACCCTGAAGCGCAGGTGGGCAAACATTCCACTCCGCAGCCGCAGATGGGGATTGGGAATCTCCACTTCCGCGTTGAAATTGCGCGAAATAGGATTGATCTCCGGAATGATCCGGGTTACTTTTCCCTTAAAAATTTCCCCGGGCAGGGCATCAATTTTGATCTCCGCCGGTGTTCCCATTGTCACTTTGGGGAAATCTCGTTCCGAAACCGGGCTTACAACCTTCACGCGGCTTATGTCGGTGAGTTTCAGGATATCCGTCTTGGGGGCGGTGTAGATCTGCGCTCCTTCATCTACAAACCGGGCCGTGACCAGTCCGGTAAAGGGGGCCCGCATCAGGGTGTCTTGCAGATAATTGTTGGCGACAGCCACGTTGGCTTCGGCTTGCCCGGCCTGAGCCCGGGCAATGGCGATTTCCTCTTCCGTGGGGCCTTTCTTTAGCATATCCAGTTGTTCCTGCGCCTGCTTAACCTGGGCGACAGCCGTTTCATACTGGGCTCGAGTTGCATCAAGCTGGCGTTGGGCCACGGCCTCGATGGCCGCCAGCCGCTGCATGCGCTGGAACTCCTTCTCTATATTGGCAAGGTTGGCCTGGGCCTGGTGCAAACCTGCCTTAGCCTGCTCAATCTTTTCCGAACGGGTGCCCGCCAAAAGGTTGGCTAAGTTCGCCCGGGCCGTGGCCAGGGCGGCTTCGGCCTGCTTGACCGTTAGGGCGAAATCCACCGGGTCCAATTTCAAGATGACCTCCCCGGCTTTAACAAAATCCCCTTCCTTGAAGTAAATCTTCTCAATTTTCCCGGCGATTTTGGGGGTGATGACCACTTCCTGAACGGGAAAGACCGTGCCCACCGTGGTCACCTCCAGCGGCATGGCCGACCTCTGGGCTTTGACTACCTGAACCGGAATGGCTTCTTCCGCCTTCTTGTTCTTGGGCTCCTTGCTGGGAGAGGAAGTACATCCCATGCTGAGCATGAGGGACATCCAAAGGATAAGGAGTTTGGCTTTCATTTCTCCACCTCTACTTCGCTCCGGTGGCTTTTTCAAGCCGGGCTTGAGCAATGTTATAGTCCGCCAGAGCATTGGTATAATTCGTCAGGGCCCGGGTCAGGAGCGTCTGGGCGTCCAGGACGTCTGTGGACGTGGCGGCCTGTTCTTGGTAACGGGCCTGGTTAATGCGCAGGTTCTCCTCCGCCTGCTCAATGGCTTTTTGGGCCACGGGGATATTTTTCCCCGCCTCCATCATTCCCAGGTAGGCTTGCTTCACCTCCAATCGAATGCCGTCCATCAGCTCCTCGCGGGCATTCTCCGCCTGCCGTATCTTTACTTTGCCCTCTTCCACTTGGTGATTCGTTTTCCCCCATTCCCAAAAAGTCCATTTGGCCAGAGCAATGACGTTCCAGCTTTCCGTTTGGGGAATCGGTTTGTCCTCGGATTTGGTATAACTGGCGGAGAGGACGACTTTGGGGTAATAATTGCTTCTGACCAAGTCCACGGACTTGCCGGCTTGGGCTACGAGAAGGTTCAATTCCTGAACTTCCGGACGGTTGGCCAAAGCTTTCTGCTGGGCAATTTCTAAAGGGAAAGTGAAAGGTTGGTAATTAAGGGGCTCCGGCATTAAGATTATTTCTTCCAGCCCCAATCGCAGAAGGGTGTTGAAGGATGCCCGGGCCAGCTCCACCCCATTTTCTGCCTTTACCAAATTCTGCTGGAATTGAGCGAGTTGGACTTCGGCCTGGAGGAGATCATTTTTCGGGATCATCCCGGCCTCATAAAAATGCCTGGCCACTTCCCGGTGGGCGGCCACTTTCTTGAAGGCTTGCTCCGCCACTTCTTTTAGCTTCTCGGCTTTTAAGGTATAAAAATAAGCCTCCTTCACCTTAAGGGTAATCTCCCGGGAAATTCTTTCCAACCTAATTTTCGAAGTGTCCAGGCCCAGACCGGCCAGATCATGGAGGGTCTTCAGGTAAAAACCAGTAAATAGGGGTTGCTCTAAATTCAGGCTGAACTGATAAGTCTCTTCCCATCCCAAAGGGATGTTACCCACGCGGGGGATGGGGAGGGTAGGGGCTTCATTGAGTTTGCTGTAGGCGTATTGCGCACTCAATTTGGGCAAGAAATCATCGAAGGATGCCTTTTTTCTGAATTCGGCGCCCCGGATTTCTTCTTTGGCCGAGAGGGCGCTCAAGTTGTTCCGGAGAGCGATCTCAATGCTTTCCTGTAAGGTTAAAGACCGGATCGCCCCTGAAAAAATGATCCCCGGGAAGGTCCAGGGCAAGAAAAGGATTCCCCAGATTAAAATAAATTTACACCGCATGCGGATCTTCCTCCCTTTGGGCTACGCCGTTTAAAAATAGGTCATAGATGAAGGGGACTTTAGAGATTAATTCGTTCCCCTGGGGATAGAGGGTCCAATGAAATATGAAAGAATTCAACATCCCCACCAAAGAATAGGCGAATTCCCGGGGATGCAGATCCTGCAGGTCTCTCTTTTTTATGGCCCGGGCCATTACTTGGGCCACGAAGTCAATATAAGCCAGATATTTTTTGCGCAATTCTTCCCGGGCCGCTGCCCCCACCACTGATTCAAGGGTTGACCTTTCCTGGAGGAAGATGCGAAAAAATCCTTGGTTTTCCTGGAAAAAAATAAGGGCGGCTTCTATGAGCGCCCGGATTTGCGGCCGACCGGCCGGGCATTGTTTCACTTCCTTATTTAGCTGGCGTTGAAAGAGATCGAATTTTTCCAGGATCAGGGTGTAATAAATCTCTTCCTTGCTCTTAAAAAAATTGTAAATGGTCCCCACGGAAAACTCGGAGAGGCCAGCTAAATCCGACATGGTGGCCCTTTGAAAGCCCCTCTCCCCAAAGAGTTTCTCAGCGGCTCGCAAAATATCCGCCCGCCGCGCTTGATATTCCCGGTCTTTTCGACCTCCTGTTTTAGGCTTTAGATGAATCTTCATTTTATTTTTTGAATAATTATTCAGAATTAGGATTATAAATTCCTCCTTCCCCAGTTGTCAAGATTTTATCAAAGCTTTGGGTAACCCTTCAGTCACGAGTGGCTATGACAGGAATATCGGAGGAACTAACCCTGGCAAAGATTCTGTTTTGGCCGGGGGGCCAGGCCGGTACGCGCCGGAAGCATCGGCTGGGATATCCCTGTTCATGGTGCACTCACTGAACCTCCGCCGGAGGAGGCGGTAGGCGTCAGCCCCGCCCCATCCACGGAGAAATCAGCGCCTCATGGTTCCAAGCGGACTGGACTGGCCCCCCGGCCATGGGCGCCCTTGGCCTTTACGCCGAACCTTTCCTCATCCGACCTTGGCCACCCACCTGTGACTGAAGGGTTACAGCTTTGGCCCTATTCGGTTCCTCGTCTCTCGATGCTTTTTAGGATCCTCACGAGAAAAGATATTCAAGCGGCCCTGAATATTTTCCATCTCTCCCCCTTTCCTGGGAGACCGTGTTTCAATTCCGAAGCGGAAGGACCAGGCCCTCCGGCCTCGGGAGGTAGCCGGAGGATCCGGAACTTTTTTTCGGCGCGCTTTTTTTATTGACGGCCACAGAAAAATACTATATTAGTAAGTGATTACTTATTTATGACACGCCGCGGGGGAAAAGCATGAAAAGAAGAATGACTGCCAAGGGGCGGCGGGAGCAGATCCTGCAGGGGGCCATGCAGCTTTTTGCCCAGAAGGGCTTCCGCGGCACGACCACCCGGGAGATCGCCCGGCGTCTTCATATCAGCGAAGCCCTGATGTTCAAATATTTTCCCAGCAAAGAGGCGCTTTACCGGGCGATCATCCAGAAAAGGATGGATGGTTCCGAAGAGATGATCATCCCCCGGAAAGCCATCGAGGCCAAAGATGACCGGCAGGTCTTCCAGTCCATCGCCTCTTACCTGATCCAGAAAAATACGGCAGACCCAACTTTTATGCGTTTGCTCCTCTACAGCGCCCTGGAGGGCCACGACCTCTCCAGGATTTTTTTTGAAAATAACGCCATGGAAAAAACCCGGCTTCTGGCCAAATATATCCGCCAGCGTATAAAAGAAAAAGCCTTTAAGCCGGTTCCCCCCCTGCTGGCGGCCCGGGCCTTCATCGGCATGATTATCCATTACATTCAAGCCCAGGAAATTTACGGCATGAAAAAACATCTTCCTTATTCCCGGAAGAAAGTCGTCGATACCCTTGTAGAAGTTTTCTTAAGCGGATTAAGGGGAAGCGCATAAAGACATGGAACAGAAAGAAGAGTACGGGCCTAATCGAGTCCCCAAAAAGACGATTTTCCTTCTCCTGTTGATCATCTCCGTGGGCGCGGCATTCTATTTCGGCCTGCAATGGATGCTTTTCCGCTGGCATTATGTTTCCACCGATGACGCCCAGGTAAAAGGAAACCTGGTCTCCATCAGCGCCAAGGTTCCGGGGAAAATTGCCAAACGGCTGGTCGAGGAAGGCGATTCAGTCCAGCCGGGGCAAGTCCTCGTCGAGCTGGAAAAAGAAGATTACGCTGCTGCCCGGGCCCGAGCTCGCGCCAACCTTGAAATGGCCAAACAGGAGCTGGCTAAAGCCCTTACCCAGCTTTCCTTGACTAAAGAGCGGGTTTTCCAGGGGATTGGAGTAGCCCGCGCTTCCTTCCGGGAAGCCGGAGAAGGTCTTAAATTCGCCGAGGATGATGCCCTCCTGCAGGCCGACCGGGTGAATAAAGAAATCGATCGTGCCCGAGCCTACTGGCAGGCCGCCCGGGCCAGAGTTCAGGAGGCCAAAGCCACGATGAACAACGCCCAGAAGGAATTTGCCCGGATGCAGGAGCTTTTCCTTCATAAATATATAGCCGAAAATGCCCGCGACGCCGCGGAAACAGCCTGGCAGGTGGCCGAAACCAAGCACCAAGCCGCCCTGGAAAATGAAAAAGAAGCCCTTTCCTATCTGGCCTTGGCTGAAGCCAACCAGCGGTCGGTTACCTTGAAACAATCGCAGATCCGCATCGCCGAACAGATTCTTAGCCGGGCGCAACTCAACCTGGCTCTGGCTGAAGAAGAAAAAAAGCAGATCGCCCTGCAAGAAAAGAATATCGAGCTTTTGCGGGCTAAAATTAAGGAGGCGGAAGCGGCTCTTAAGTTGGCCGAGATCAGCCTTAAGGAGACGACCCTAACCAGTCCTATGGCCGGCGTGATCTCCAGGCGGCTGGCAGACCAAGGGCAAGTAGTCCAGCCAGGCCAACCGCTTTTGGTGGTCAACGACCCTAAAGATAAATGGGTGGTAGCCAACGTGGAAGAAACCAAAGTCCGCAGGGTGCGCAAAGGAGCAAAAGTTAAAATAGAGGTTGATGCCTTCCCGGATCAGCCCTTTGATGGTCGGGTGGAATTCATCGGAGCGGCTGCCCTTTCGGAATTTGCCCTGCTTCCGGCTGAGAATCCATCTGGAAATTTCATCAAGATCACCCATCGCCTGCCGGTCAGGATTTTTGTTCATGACCAAAAGAATCTGCTCAAACCGGGGATGATGGTGGTGGTGGCCATAGAAGCCAAATAAAAAAGTTCCGGGTTGCGAGTTACGTGTTTCGGATTAAGAATTTTAACTTGAAACTTGAAGCTTAATTTAACGAGGACCAATTTGAACAGTTTCTATCCCCAAGGCGAAAATCATAAATGGGGTGTCCTCGGCGTCGTTATCCTGGGCAGCTTCATGCCCATCCTGGATAACAGCATCGTTAACGTTGCTCTGCCCAAGATCATGGCCAATTTCGGGGCTACGGTCGATCAGATTGAGTGGGTGGTCACCGGCTACATGATCGCCTTCGCTATCGTCATGCCGGTCACCAGTTGGCTGCAAGAGGGCTTCGGCCTGAAAAAAGTTTTTATAGTTAGCCTCGCTCTTTTTTGTCTCGGGTCTGCTCTCTGTGGCATGGCTTGGGACAAAGACTCCCTTATTGCTTTCCGGATTATCCAGGCCCTGGGAGGAGGTGCCCTGATGCCTTCTGGCCTGACCTTGGTCTCGGAGGTTTTTCATCCTAAGGAGCGAGGAATGGCCATGGGCCTCTGGTCTATTGGGGCTATGGTGGCCCCGACAATTGGACCATTCCTGGGCGGCTATCTGGCAGACGAAGTTAACTGGAGGGCTATTTTTTACATCAACTTGCCTGTGGGTGCCATTACCGTTTTGGCCGCCGTTTGGATCCTCCCGGCCATTAAGGCGCTGGGGGCATCCCGGAAGTTTGACCTTGTCGGTTTTATCAGCCTCTCTTCATTTCTGGCCGCCCTTTTGATCGCCCTGACCCAGGGCCAGCGCGAGGGGTGGAATTCTGATTACATCCTTTTCTCTTTCGGGTGCAGTCTTTTGGGGTTGGTAGTCTTCATCCTTTCCAACGTTAGGGAAAAAGATCCGCTCATTGACTTGCGGATTTTTCTTAATCATAATTTTCTTATGGCCAGCATCGTCAACTTCGTCCGGGCTGTAGCCATTTTTGGCAGCCTGTTTCTTCTTCCTCTTTTTCTGCAAAACCTATTGAATTACACCGCTTTTGGCACAGGCGTGATCCTGGCCCCCACGGCTATAAGCGTGGCCATTGTGGCCCCTCTTTCCGGATTCATATCCGACCGGATCGGCCCCAAACTCCCTCTATTTTTCGGCACAATTCTCGTGGCCTACTCCCTTTTTCTTTTTAAAGACCTCTCCCTCAACTCGGACTATTGGTTTCTGTTCTGGCCGCAGGTGATGCGGGGAGCCGGATTGGGGTTGATCAATGCCCCGCTGATGAGCGCGGCCATCAATGCGGTCCGGCGGGAGCAAACCGGTATGGCCTCGGGTCTTATCACCATCATTATGCAGGTTGGCGGGGCCTTCGGAGTTGCTTTGTTGGGAACGACCCTGCAGCGGCGGGAGTTTTTCCACTATGCCCATTATCTGCAGAGTATCAACGATGCCTTCTCCCCCGCCTATCTTAGGGCGCAATCCGCCATTGAAGCCCTTCTTTTCAAGGCTGGTTACGGGCCGGCCGAAGTGATAACCAAAGGGAAAACTTTACTGGCTCTCTGGATTCACCGACAGGCAACTGTGGGGGCCTTCGAGGATGCCTTTGTTTTTGCGGCGCTCCTTGCCACCATCGGTATCCTTCCGGCCTTGCTGATCCGAAACAGGCCGGCTCCGCAAAACATGAAACCGGCCGGAATACCGGAATAAAGTCCATATGGAAAAAATTTAAAATTAGCCACAGAGGGCACAGAGATCACCGAGTTTTTAAAACCATAATTAAGAAAAAGTAAAGGAAAAGTGTCAAAAATGATCCGTCTAAGGCGGGCAGCGAAAAGTCCTGAGATCCCCCCTACCCCCCCTTTGGTCCGCCTAAGGCGGAGGGGAAGGGGGGATTTATCGGCAGACGTTTCCTTCTTACAAACATGTTTGTATTAATGAGGCGCTAAGCGCCTATACAATCAAATTATAATGACTGACTCGTTCGGAAAAATAAAAAAATTGAAACAGTTTAGCCATTTGAAAAGCTGGCAAATCCCCCTTCATCCCCCTGAAGGTGTGAAAAAATCCCATTTTCACCCCCACCCTGTCCCTCCCCCATCAAGGGGGAGGGAATTTCTCTATGTATTTCAATATTTTTACCCTCTCCCCTCGCGGGAGAGGGTAGGGTGAGGGGGAATATTTCAATTTTTTCACAGCTTCCCTTTTCCAAAGGGGGAAAAAGCGGAATCTTTTATCAAAGGCATTGAGAAAAGTTCTCCTCCCTTTGGAAAAGCCTGCCTGCGGTAGGCAGGGGAGGTGGGGAGGGATTTCTGGGACGGCCTTTTCAAAACGCTAAATTGTTACAAAAAATTGAATTTGCTGGAAAGGAGAACGAAGAATGAAAAAAAAGAGGAAAGCGGGCGTGGCTGTCTTAAGTTTCCAACTGATCCTTTTATTATTATGGACCGGCCCGGTTTGGGCTGAAGATATTCTGCCAACGGCCGGAAAGCCCTTAACCCTGGAACAATGCACGGCCATTGCTTTGAAATACCATCCTTCATTGCGGGCCAACCAGGCCACGATTGAAGCCTCCAAAGCCAGGGTGGAACAGGCTTTAGCTGCGTATTATCCCCAGGTGAACCTCAACACCACTTTCAACAACAGCACTTCCAACTATTCCGCAATCACCCGGAGTGGGAGCAATAACTGGACCTTCTACGATTTTTATTCCGCAGGCCCCTCTCTCACCCAGAATCTCTACGACTTCGGGCGCACAGCCAGCAATGTTACCATCAATCGGGAAAACGTGAAAGCCAACGAAGAAGAGCTGGCCATTACCAGGCAGGGCGTTACTTTGAACGTTAAACAGGCTTACTTCAGTGTTCTGCAAACCTTGCGCCTCGTCCTGGTGGCTGAGGAAACCATCAACCAGAATAAACAGCGCCTGGAACAGGCCCGGGGATTTTTCCAGGCCGGAACCCGGCCGAAGATCGAAGTTACCAAGGCCGAAGTGGATTTGGCCAGCGCCGAGCTGAACTTGATTCGGGCCAAGAATAATTACCAGGTGGCCCGGGTGAATCTGAACAATGCCCTGGGTTTGCGCCAGGGGCTGGATTTCGCCATAGAGGACGTCCTGGACTTCAAAGCTTATGAAATTATCCTGGAGGAAATCCTTAAGCTCTCCCTGACCCAGCGTCCCGAAATCATGCAACTGAAAGCCAGACAGCGCGGCCAGGAAGCTGCCATCAAACTTGCCCAGGCCAGTTATTATCCAACACTCACAGGCAACGCCAGCTACCTTTACCGCGGTCCTGAGATCTCTGACCTTTATTGGGATCTGTCCTTCGGCGCCACCCTGTCCATTCCCTTGTTCAGTGGTTTCTCCTCCTCCAACCAGGTGACCGAGGCCCGGTCATCCCTGAAAAATCTCAGGTCGCAGGAGGAAAACCTGAAGCTAAACATCCGCCTGGAAGCAGAACAGGCTTATCTCGGTCTTAAGGAAGCAGACGAACGCATCCGGGTTACGCAAAAAGCCGTAATCCATGCCCAGGAAAATTACGATCTGGCTAACGGCCGGTACCGGGTGGGCGTAGGCTCTCCTTTAGAGGTGACCGATGCCGAAGTTTCCCTGACAAACGCCAGAGCCAATCACATTCAGGCCCTTTACGACTACAAGGTTGCTCAGGCCAAAATCGAGAAGGCAATGGGCATGATCAAGTAAAAAATCATTGCAAAATGTTCAATGAGAAATAAGCAATAAACAGTTCCCGCAACAAAGTCTTTTTTCATTGCTAATTATCCATTGATCATTGACCATTTTTAATTTGGCAATGATAGCCGGATGTTGAAATAGATCAGCAGCCAAAAACAATGAAAAAAAGGAAGAAGCAGTTTTTTTGTGGTAAAATATATTATGTCTTAAATTTGATGAAATCGTAAAAAGTCCTATTCCTGTCATTGCGAGGAGTTCCGCATTGGCGGGACGACGAAGCAATCTTGTTTTTTCGGGCACTTATAAAAACGAGATTGCTTCGCTTTCGCTCGCAATGACCCTTTCACGACTTTTAACGAAATCATCAAATTTGTAGACCTTGAACCTTCGCCATGTGCCTTACGCCTAAATATTAAGAGAGGTCTCATGAGTCGAGCAAAAAAAATAGCCATTCTAATCGTCATCCTGGCCATTGTGGCGATGGCGGCGCTTCGCGCCGCCCAGGTGATCTCCGCTAAAAAAGATGAACCCAAACGACAGGGAGGCCTCCAGGCTCCCTTGGTCGAGGCTGCCCCTGTAACCCAGGGCTTGCTTGAGGAAAAGATCTCCCGCACCGGAGATATCGCCCCCTATGCCCAGGTGACCATCTTCTCCAAAGTCCAGGGGTGGGTGGAAAAAATCAATGTCCGGGAAGGGGACCGGGTAAAAGTCGGGCAGGTGCTGGCCGCTCTGGACATCCGGGAAGCCGAAGCGACCGTGGCCCAATCCAGGGCCAACCTCGAGGCGGCGACTGCCCGCCTAAAACAGGTGAGAGCCACCTCGGAGGAGGCCGTGCAATCGCAGATCCAGCATACCAGAGCCACCCTGGAACTGGCCGAATCGGACCTCAAGAGGGCCCGGGAACTTTATGAAAAAAACTTTATCGCCCGGCAACAGATGGACGAGGCCCAGACTAAGTACAACGTGGCCAGGGCGTCCTACGATCTGGCCCAAAACAGCCTGCGGCAGAGGATCTGGGAGAACGACATTGCTCTGGCCGAAGCCCAGGTTCGTCAAGCCCTGGCCAACCTGGAACTGACCCAGGCCCAGTTAGCCAATTTGATTATTCTTTCCCCCATGAACGGGGAAGTGAACAAACGCCATGTGGATCCGGGAACGATGGTCAAGGACACCACGCCCATCCTGACTCTCATGGACCTTAACCAGGTCAAAATGGTGGTGAACGTAATTGAGAAAGAATTCGTTCAATTACAAAAAGGCCAGGGGGTTAAGGTAACGGTCTCCGCTTTTCCCGATCGGCCATTCCAGGGGCGTATCTCCATCATCCCGCCGGCCCTGGAACTTCAATCCCGCACCGCCGAAATTCAAATCACCATTCCCAACCCCGGATATGTTTTAAAACCCGGGATGTTCGGGCAGGTGGAGATAATTCTCCGCTTTGATCCCAAGGCCATCCTCGCTCCCATCCAGGCTATGTTTACCGAGGGCGGCATGGATTACGTCTTTGTTCTTAAGGACGGCAAGGCCATTCGCCGAACCGTCCGGAAAGGACTGACCAGGGACACTCAGGTGGAGATCATCCAGGGCCTAAGCCCTGGTGAACAAGTGATTATTGCCAGCCCCTCATTATTGAAAGATGGAATGCCCGTTCGCCTGGCAGTCAAAGCGGAGAGAAAGGAAGAGACAAAGGACTGAAGCCATGAACCTTCCCCAATTGGCCCTGCGCAACCCTATTACCGTCCTTATGTCGGTTTTGGCGGCCCTCATCCTGGGAGTTCTCTCCTTTTCCAGGTTACCCGTGGACATGTTCCCGGACATCACCTTTCCCTCCATCACCGTGGGCACCTTTTACCCCGGAGCCAGCCCCCAGGATATGGAGCGAATGGTCACTTACCCTGTGGAAAAAGCCGTCTCCGCGGTTAACGGAGTGAAGTACGTCTCCTCCATCTCCCGCCAGGGGGCCTCTTTGGTCACGATTTTTTTCAACTGGGGAACCAACCTGGACAGCGCCCAATCGGATGTTCTTCAGGGGGTCAACCTGATCCACGGTTCCTTGCCCAAGGAAGTCCAGTACCCGATCATCCGTAAATTTGACGTGGCCCAGATCTCGGTCATCTTCATCACCTTGATGGGCGGGGGGCTCAACGAAGGCCAGCTCTATGATTTGGCGTATAACGTGGTTGAGCCGGAGATCGAAAAAGTTGCCAATGTCGCTGCGGCCCGGCTGGTCGGGGGGAAAATTCGGGAGATTCAGATTCATTTCGACCGGCAGCGCCTTCAGGCCTTCAACTTATCCTCCGAGGCCATTATCCAGGCCGTCCAGCAGGCTAATATCATCCTTCCTTCGGGAAGCATCAAGGCCGGCCCTTACGACTACCGCCTCTTCACCGAGACCCAGTTCAGCCTGGTCCAGCCTATCGAGAATATTGTGGTCACCAATATGGCCAAACGGCCGATCTACATCCGGGACATCGCCGCGGTGAAGGATGATTTTCAGGATCAAACCAACCTCATCCGGGTGAACGGCCAGCCGGCCGTGGCCCTGGCTGTGCAGAAGGCTTCGGGAGCCAATACCATTGAGGTCGTAAACGACATCCGCAAGGTCCTGCCCAAAATTGAAAAGCTCCTTCCGCCGGGCGTGGTCATGCTGGAGCTTTTTGACCAATCCACCTACATTCGAAGTTCTATCAACAACTTGCAGAAAGGAGCCCTTTTGGGGGCGGTTCTGGCGGCCCTGGTGCTCTTGTTTTTCCTGCGCAACCTTCGCAGCACCCTCATCGTCTCCCTGTCCATCCCGGTCTCCATCATTTGCGCTTTTATCCTGCTCTACTTCAACAACCTTAGTCTGAATATCTTCACTCTGGGCGGCCTGGCCCTGGGGGTTGGCCGGCTGGTCGACGATTCCATCGTGGTCATGGAGAACATCTACCGGCACCGATGCGCCGGCAAGTCCCCCCTCGAAGCCTCCATTCAAGGAACCGGCGAGGTCGGTTTAGCAATCTTGGCCGCCTCGGTCACCACCATCATTGTCTTTTTACCGGTTGCTTTCATAACCGGAATCTCCAAACTCTTTTTCACCCCCCTGGCCTTGACCGTGGCTTTCTCGCTCATCGCTTCCTATTTTATCTCCCTCACTGTTATTCCGATCCTTTGCCAAAAGTACCTGCATCCGGAAATGGAGGCGGTTCTTCCCCCTTCCCCTTCGGCCCTGGATCGACTGAAGTGGCGCTCCAAGGAATGGTTCGAACGGCTCGACACAATTTACCAGAGCATTCTTACCTGGGCTCTCTCCCGCCGCAAAACCGTGGTTATCCTGGTTGGAGCCGTCTTTCTGGCAAGCCTCCCTCTCTGGTTCTTAATCGGCAGCGAGTTCTTCCCTTCCATGGATGAGAGTCAGATCCGGGTCATTGTGGAGCTGCCGGTGGGCACGCGCCTGGAGGAGTCCGAGCGGGTCGCCGCCCGCATGGAAAAAATCATCCAGGAGGCCTTCGGCAAAGATATCAAGGCCATCCAGGCCAACTTTGGCATCCCCACTGGCTCGGTCTCAGCCCTCTGGTCGCAGAACACCGGACCCCATATGGGATGGCTCCGGGCACGGCTCGTCCCTCCAGAAGACCGCACCCTCTCTTCTGAGGCCATGATGGAAAAGCTTCGGCCAATGCTGGTCAGCGCCTTTCCTGGGGTACGCATCTTCTTTTCCTCGGGCGGAATCGTGCGCATGCTCGTCTCTTTCGGCAGTGATAGCCCCATTGACGTCGAAATCCTCGGCTACGACCTGAAAACAGCGCAAAAGCTGGCCGAAGAGGTTGCGGCCATCGTCCGCTCCACGCCCGGGGCCAAAGACGTGCGCGTAAGCCGGGAGCGCGATTATCCCCAGCAAAATATCGTCATCGACCGGGAGCGGGCCGCCTCGCTGGGCCTGAACGTCGCCCAGATCGCCCGATCGGTCCAAACCTTTATAAACGGGTATCCTGCCTCCATCTTCACCGACCCTAAGACCGGGGACCAGTACAATATCACTGTCCGGGCCAAGGAAAGCGACCGCAGCTCCCTGAGCGACCTCAGCCAGATATTCGTTTTCAACTCCCAGGGACGGCCCATTTCTCTGGACAACATTGCCACCATCTCCCGGGGGTCGGGACCCATCCAGGTCGAGCGCAAGTCCCAGCAGAGGATTATCCATGTCACGGCCAATACCTTCGGCCGGGACCTGGGGAGTGTGGCCCGGGACATCCAGGAGAAACTGGACAATATTCAGGTACCGCCGAATTTCCAGCTCAAGCTGACCGGCGCCGTGGAAAGCCAGCGGGAATCCTTCCGGGCCCTTCTGGGGGCCTTCATTTTGGCCGTTGTGCTGGTGTACATGGTCCTGGCTTCCCAATTCAAGTCGCTGCTCGATCCTTTCATCATCATGTTCTCTGTGCCCCTGGGGATGATCGGGGTTATCTGGGCTCTCTTCCTCACGGAAACCGACCTATCGGTGGTCTCCTTCATGGGCATCATCATGATGGCCGGCATCGTGGTCAGCAACGGCATTCTCCTGGTGGATTATACCAACCGCCTGCGCAGCCGGGGAGTGCAACTGCAAGAGGCAGTGATTCTGGCCGGGCGCACCAGGCTGCGGCCTATCCTTATGACTTCCCTGACCACGATTCTGGGCCTTGTCCCCATGGCCATCGGCATGGGCGAGGGTTCGGAATCGAACTCCCCCATGGCCATTGCGGTCATCGGCGGGCTTTCCATTTCAACCATCTTAACCCTGGTATTCATCCCCACCCTGTACACCATCTTTGAAGAGCGCTTCAAAAGAAAAATCGTTGCGGAAGGAAACGGACCGGCGTGAAGAAAAAACTTTTTTATCTTATCGGAGTAATCATTCTAACGGGGGCTGGTTTTTTCGGCTATACCCAATTCTTTCAAAAGGAAGGGTCGGCCGTAAAATACAAGGCGGTTAAGGTCGAGCGAGGGAATCTTTCCACTTTCGTTACGGCCAACGGCACCGTCAACCCCGTGACCACCGTGTTAGTGGGCTCCCAGGTTTCAGGGACAATCCAAAAGCTCAACGCGGATTTCAATTCCCTTGTGAAAAAGGGCCAACTCATCGCCCAGATCGACCCGGCTATCTTCCAGGCCCAGGTCTCGCAGGCCACGGCCAAAGTGGAAAATGCCAAAGCTTCCCTCCTGAACGCCCAGGCCGACATCGCCACCGCCCGCTCCAACATAGAAGCAAGTAAAGCCAATGTTGTCAAAGCCAGGGTTTCGCTGGAAGATACCCGCCGAAATCTAAATCGATCCCTGGAGCTCTTCGCCCGAAATTTAATTTCCGCCAGCGACCGCGATACGGCCCAGACATCCCACGATTCCTCTGCGGCCCAACTGGAAGCCACTCTGGCCCAGCAAAAAGCCACGGAAGCCCAGATGGAGTCGGCCAAGGCCCGCGTGGAGTCGGCCAAGGCTCAGATCAAACAGGCCGAAGCCGAACTGGAGATGGCCCAGGTAAACCTGAACCATACGCGCATCACTGCCCCGGTGAACGGGATCGTGATCTCCCGTAATGTGGACGTAGGCCAGACAGTGGCTGCCAGCCTGCAGGCCCCCACGCTTTTCACCATTGCCCAGGACCTGACTGAAATGCAGGTGGATACAAATGTCAGCGAGGCGGACATCGGCAGGGTGGCCAAGGAACAAGAGACCACCTTCACGGTTGACGCCTACCCGCAGATGACCTTCCAGGGGAAAGTAACCGAGATCCGCAATGCGCCGCTCACCATTCAAAATGTGGTTACTTACAATGTGGTAATTCACGTAAAAAATCCGCAGCTCAAGCTGAAACCAGGCATGACCGCAAATGTTTCCTTACTGGTGGCTCACAAGGACAACGTCCTGAAGATTCCCAATTCAGCTCTTCGCTTCCGGCCGGAGTTTGCCAAAAGAGAGGCGGGCGTCCCGCAAAAGATGTCCGTGTCGGCGCCTGGTCCCTCGCCCTCGCCGGGAGCGTCCAATCCGGAACAGATCCTGGAAAGACTGAAAGCCGAACTCAAGCTTACCCCTGAGCAGGAGGCCAGCATCACCAGCATCTTGAAAGATGCCCAAACCCAAATCCGGGCAGCCTACAGGGCAGGGGGGTCGGAGGAAGCAAAGGCTAAGGGCAAAGAGCTGCGTTTAAGTAACCGCCTGAAGATTCGTTCGCTGCTCACCGAGGAGCAGCAAAAGAAATACGACCAGATGGGCCAGCGCCCGGAGTCCTCCTCCGGGCCGGCTCCGGTTTATAAAGTATGGACTCCAGTGCCCGGAGGAAAGCCCGTGGCAGTGGAAATCACCACAGGGATTTCAGACGGTTCTTTCACCGAGGTTGTGTCGGGCGCTCTGAAGGAAGGGCAAGAAGTGATTACCGAAGCCCTCGGAGGAAGTAGCAAGCCTGCGGCCACGCAGACACAGCCCGCCATGAGAGGAATCCGGTAAAAATTTTAGCCACAGAGGGCACAGAGATCACCGAGTTATAGCCAAAATCTTTAGAACAAAAAGCAAATTAGAACATGGATAAACGCAAAAAAACCAGAAAAATATTTTAATAGAATTTTCAGAAATTGAACGCTGATGGAGTCGTAAAAAGTCCTGTTTTCGTCATGGCGAGGAGTTCCGCCAATGCGGGACGACGAAGCAATCCCGTATTTTCAAGGACTTATAAAAACGAGATTGCTTCGCTTTCGCTCGCAATGACTATTCTGCCGACTTTTTACGAGATTATCAACGTTGATGAGCTTGTAAAAAGTCTGAAAATGCATTTTTCCGTCATTCCGGCGGAAGCCGGAATCCAGTATTTCCAAATGCTTATAAATACCCTGGACTCCGGTTTTCACCTGTCTGCCAGGTACAGGCAGGCCGGAGTGACGACTTTTACGAGATCATTAACGTTAGTAGTACAGAGAAAAAATGAGCTCAAAATTTCTACATCAAAAATCTTTTTGTTTGTTTTTTCTTGTCTTTATTTATCCTCGGTGATCTCTGTGCTCTCTGTGGCAAAAAGGATTTAATGCCTGAACTGATTCGCGTCGAACATCTGGTTAAAATCTATTACCTGGGAGAAGTGCAGGTCCCGGCTTTGAAAGGAGTGGACCTGTCTATTCAGGCCGGGGAGTTTGTGGCCATTATGGGGGCTTCCGGATCAGGGAAGTCCACTTTTATGAATATCATAGGCTGCCTGGACCGCCCCAGCCAGGGCCGGTACTTTTTAGAAGGAATGGATGTCTCCGGCCTGACCAAGGACGAGCTGGCTCAGATTCGTAATAAAAAAATCGGATTTGTCTTTCAAAGCTTTAACCTTTTAAGCCGCACGACAGCCCTGGAAAACGTGGAACTCCCTCTCTTTTACAACAACACCTCATCCCGGGCAAGGCATCAGAAGGCTATGGAGGCCTTAATCAACGTGGGCCTGAACGGGCGGGAACACCATCTGCCCAGCCAGCTCTCCGGCGGACAGCAGCAGCGGGTGGCCATCGCCCGCGCCTTAATCAACCGGCCTTCGTTGATCCTGGCCGATGAGCCTACCGGCAACATAGACACCCGAACCAGCCTGGAGATCATGGACATCTTCCAGAAACTTAACCAGCAATCCCAGATCACCATCATTCTGGTGACCCATGAACAGGAAATTGCCCGATATGCCAGCCGCCAGGTCGTCTTCCGGGATGGAAAATTAATCCAGGATATTTCTTTCCAGCCCCGGCAGGCGGCCTATGACCTGACCCAGATGCCCCCGCCGACGGAGGAGGTGCTCTCATGAACTTCCCCATGACCCTGCGTATTGCCTTCAAGGCCCTGAACCGGAATAAAATGCGCTCCAGCCTGACCATGCTGGGCATCATCATCGGCGTGGGCGCGGTCATTGCCATGATTGCCGTAGGTTCCGGGGCCAAAGCCCGCATTCAAGAGCAGATTGCCTCCATGGGCTCCAACCTGCTCATCATTCTTTCCGGAAGCGCCACCAGCGGAGGAATACGTTTCGGCTCAGGTTCCGTTCCCACGCTCACCGTTGACGATGCCAAAGCGATCGCCACGGAGCTGCCTTCTGTCAAATACGCTGCCCCTGTGCTGACCGGAATTGCTCAAATCGTCTCTGGCAACCAGAACTGGTCCACCATCACCTATGGTTCAACTCCCGAAGCCCTGCTCATTAGGGATTGGCCGGTGGTCATGGGCAGAGCCTTAACCCAAGCCGACGTGGATAGCAAAGCCAAGGTCTGCCTCCTCGGACAGACCGTAGCCGACAACCTCTTCGGAGAGATGGATCCGGTTGGACAGGTAGTGCGCATAAAAAAGTTTCCTTTTACTGTAATCGGTGTGCTGGCGTTAAAAGGGCAGACCACCTGGGGCCAGGATCAGGATGACACCGTGTACGTCCCCCTGACCACGGCACAAAGACTTCTCTTCGGAAGAAACTTTCCCGGCATGGTCCGCAGCATCAGCGTCCAGGCCACGGGCGCCGAGACCTTGCAACAGGCCCAAGAGGAAATTACCCAGCTTCTCCGCCAGCGGCACCGCCTCCGGCCTGATCAGGAAAATGATTTCAGTGTCCGTAACCTCACCGAAGCCATGTCCACGGCCGAAGAATCCGCCCGGGTCATGTCCCTTCTTCTGGGGGCCATCGCTTCCATCGCCCTCCTGGTCGGCGGCATCGGCATTATGAATATTATGCTCGTTTCAGTGACCGAGCGCACCCGCGAGATCGGCATCCGTTTGGCCGTAGGGGCTCGGGAAAGGGACATTCTTTACCAATTCCTCATCGAAGCCCTCGTCCTCAGCCTGATCGGTGGATTGATCGGCCTCTTAATCGGCGTGTCAGCTTCGCAGTTGATCTCCCACTTCTTCAAATGGCCGACGCTCGTCTCCCCCCAGGCCCTGCTTCTTTCCTTTTCCTTTGCCGGGGGCGTGGGCATCTTCTTTGGCTTCTATCCGGCGCGCAAAGCCGCTAAATTAGACCCGATCGAAGCTTTGCGTTACGAATGAATTAAGTTTTTTTTATTCTCTTGACAATCCGGACTTCGCTGAGATAAGGTTCAATTTAAATTAAATGGGTCGTCCTCGGATTTTTTTACTAAACTGCGTTCTATAGAATCTAATTTTTCATACTTACAAACCGCAAACCCAAGAATCGTCATAAGGATTCTCTCGTCTCTGAATAACCGAAAAAATTCCCTTAGGGGTTTCAAGCGAACGGACTGGAAAAACTTTATATATGGCTGGATGGTGGAAAAAAATATTGCCTGGATTTTTTGCTCTTTTGGTTCTGTTTCTCTTTTCCTTCCTTTCCTCCTCTCTTGCTGCCGGGGCGAATCTGATCAAGATTGTCCTGCTGACCACCCCCGCAAAATTCAGCGCCGAGGCCGGCAAACCTTATCTGCGGGGGGCGGAAATGGCGGTTGCCGAGCTGAATGCCCGCGAGGGCAAAATGGGGATTCAATTTCTACTCTTCCTGCGCGAAGGCCTCCATACTGAGGAGAAGGAGATCCAGGAATTAGGCGATATCCTGGCCAAGGAGCAGGCGCATTCTCTAATGGGCGCGGTGGTCAAAGGGGCCATTTTGCCAGTTTCCAGGCTGGCTCGGCAATATAGTCTCCCGTTTTTAGTGTTTCCCGCCGACTTTATGGAAACGGCCTCGACCGGCGCCGAACCGGACAATCTATTCTGGATGAGTCCTGCCCCGGAAGCCTTACAGAGAGCTGCTGTCCGAACAGCAGGGCAATTCCCTAAAAAACGCTTCTTCCTCCTGGCTAAGGATTCTAAGATCGGCCGGAGCTGGGCAAAATATTTTTGGGAAGAGCTGGGCAGGTTAAAGCCGGACGCAAAGCCCGTAGGCGAGATCCTTCTCTCCGGAAAAGTAGGAGATTATGGCCCCTATTTACGGACTATCCTTGCGGCCAATACTGAAGTTTGCGTAAGTCATCTCGGCGCGAAGGAATGGGTCCGCTTTGTTAAAACGGCCCAGAAGCAGGGGTATTTTAAAAAAATCACCCACTTCGAACTGGAAAGCGGAAGCCTGGAATCCCTGGTGGCTTTGCAGAAAGATGCTCCCGAAAGGGTCTGGGGAATAAGCGTTTTCCCCTTCTGGGCCTTGGGGTGGAAAGAAACCAAAGAATTTGTGGCCAAATACAGGGAAAGAACCCAATCTTATCCTGGCCTGGAAGCTTTAAGCGGGTATGTAAGCATCTACGCCCTGTTCGAGGCCATGAAAAAAGGAGGATCGTTGAATCCGCAAGGGATATTAAAAGCTATGCCCGGCTTGAGTTTCCCTACTCCCATCGGACCGCTGGCGATTCGCCCGGCTGACCATCGGGCGTTATGGCCGATTTGGTGCGGGGTCAGCGCGTTCATTTCCGATTATCCCTTTGCCATCCTCGAGGAGCTTAAATCTTTCGGGCCGGACTCCTTTCGCCCATGATTTACCGGGAGAATGCCGAAAAAATGAAACCGAATCAACTGAAACGCCCCTCGCTGCAATATCCCGCGACACCGGTTTTTGATTTTATAAGAAATACTGCCCGGCGGCTTCCAAATAAACTGGCGGTCATCGACCCGCAAGGAAGACGGGAGCTCACCTTTGCCGACCTCGACCGGGAGAGCGACATCCTCGCCGGCGTTTTTTTCCACTGGGGGTTGAAAAAAGGAGACCGCGTCTCTTTTTTTATTGAAAACGGATGGGAATACCTGGTGGGGTTCTATGCCACCATGAAGGTCGGGGCGGTTATCTCACCCATGAGCCCGGCCTATCGTGAGCGGGAGGTTAAGCAACAGGTCAACGACGCTGAGAGCAGAGTTCTCCTCGTCCAGCACAACCTTTTTCCCGTTATCGCCGGAATCCTTAAGGAACTGCCGACCATCGAGAAGATCATCATCACCCGGGGATTAAAAAAGGAGGAAGGGAAATTCTTTACCCTTACAGAGCTTCTGGAAAACCCTTCTGGACGAATCCCTTTCTCTCCTCCATGGATCAACCCCCAGGAAAACCTGGCTGCCTTGCCCTATTCTTCAGGTACGGCCGGTCTGAATAAAGGGGTAATGATCACCCACTTTAACCTTGTGGCCAATACCCTCCAGTCCATGCATGCTGTGGAAGCGCATGAGGATGATATCTTCATCAGTTTCCTTCCCTTCAATCATATCTACGGCCTGACGTACTTCCTCTGTGGAGCCGTCTATCTGGGAGTCAAGCAGGTAATCATGACTCGCTTTGATGCGGAGGAATGCCTGCGTCTCACCGAGAGATACCGCGGGACTATCATCTTCAGCGTTCAGCCAGCGCTACTGGCCTTTCTCAACCTTCCCCATGCTGATAGGTATGATTTTTCTTCCTTGCGTTTCATCTGGGCGGGCGCGGCGCCGTTGTCTCCGGCCATATCCCAGGGAATCTTCGAGAAATTCGGGGTGCCGGTGGCCCGGCATTATGGGTTAACCGAGGCTTCCCCCACCACCCATGCCAACCCGCCCGGCCGGGCCAAAGAAGGCTCTGTGGGTATTGCCGTCAGCGATTGTGAAGATCGGATTATGGATTGGCAGACCGGCAGGAAGGAAATGCCCGTGGGTGAGCCGGGAGAGCTAACGGTTCGGGGGCCCAACGTATTCCAGGGATACTGGAAGCACCCGGAGGATACCCCCCTGGCCCTCCGCGACGGCTGGCTTTACACCGGTGATATCGCCAGGATGGATGATGAGGGATATGTCTATATATTAGACCGCAAAAAAGAGATGATCAAATACCGCGGATACCAGATTGCCCCGGCGGAACTGGAGGCCCTCCTTATGGAACACCCGGCCGTGCAGGATTGCGCGGTGGTGGGCATACAGGATCAAAACTCGGGAGAAATCCCCAAGGCCTTCGTCGTTTTGCGCGAGGGAGCTCCCACCGAACCAGGAGAGTTAATGGCCTTCATAGCCGAGCGAGCGGCGCTTTATAAAAAAATTCGCCAGGTGGCTTTCATAAGCGAAATCCCCAGGAATCCATCGGGGAAGATCTTACGCCGGATTTTAAAGGGGGTATAACCCCACTCTTTTTAAACCCTTTGCGAGCTTCAGCAGTTGCAAGTTTGGCCGAGCTGGATCGATATCCTTGGAGCGGCCACGGTGCCTTAGTAGGGAAGGGGAAAAATGATTGGCAAGAGAGGGATTATGTGCTTAAGCAATTTCATCAGAATGAGAGGGAAGCGATTCGGGTATATCGGAGGTTTATGGAAGAGGGAAAGGATCAGGGGAGGCGGCCGGAGTTGGTTGGCGGGGGGTTAGTTCGGAGTATGGGCGGATGGTCCCAGGTGCTTTCGTTACGGAGTAGAGGCGAGATAGGTGAGCATGATTCCCGGATATTGGGCGGGGGGGATTTTGTAGCAGAGATTTTAAAGGAAGCAGACCAGAAGGTTACGCGGTATCTACCTATAAAGAAGAGAGAGGTTTTGATAAAGGAGGTTATAGAGAAGATATGTCAGGAGGAGGGGGTCGGAGAGAAGGAGTTAGGTTTGGGCGGTCAGGCTCGGAGAGTTTCCAGCGTGCGGGCGAAGGTGGCTTGGCAATTAAGCCGGGAATACGGAATTCCGATGGCCGAGATAGCGCGTCATGTAGGGGTTTGCACCTCAGCCATTGCCAATGCGATTCGAAAAATAGAGATGGAGAATATGAAGTGATAAAATTAAACTACGTCCCCCACGTCCCCCACGTCCCCCGCGTCCCCCACGTCCCCCGAAAGCCAGAGGATAACCAAGCTCCCTGATGGGGCTTTGGAGATCACCTTCCGGGTGGCTGGGCTCGACGAGATCAAGCGCTGGATCCTCAGCTTCGGCCCCGAGGCTCAGGTTTTGGAACCGGCGAGGTTGAAACAAATGGTCCGTGCCGACTTGCAGAAGAGCCTGGCGCAGTATTCTGCTCAACCGGTCTCTCATGAGATCAGTGAAAGACAGGCGATCCGTCGGATGTCTTAAAATAATACATCTTTTATGGCCCAAAAAACCTTTGCGCTCTTTGCGCCTTGGCGTGAGCTATCCTGGTTTTGGAGCCGGAAAAGCTAAAGGAGATGAGGGCAATTTGATTTAGGGTTCGAAATTCGCGGGTGGGAAGAAATTGTCAAGAATAAAGAGTTGATCCCTAAATACAACGGGTGAGAATCGCGAGGGAAGGCCAATTATGGATGAACCAAAAAGTTTGATTCCCAGCGAAACGATTGAGAAAAGGATATTCTTACTCCGGGGCCAAAAGGTTATGCTGAGCATCCATTTGGCGGAACTCTACCAGGTGGAGCCGAGGGTGTTAATCCAGGCGGTAAAGAGAAACATAGAACGATTTCCCAAGGACTTCATGTTTCAGCTGAATAGAGAGGAGTTCAATAACTTGAAATCACAAATTGTGATTTCAAGTTGGGGAGGCTTGCGAAGAGCTGCTCCATACGCATTTACAGAACAGGGAGTAGCGATGCTATCCAGTGTCCTGAACAGCTCCCGAGCCATCCAGGTTAATATAGAAATCATGCCAGCGTTTGTGCGTCTGCGGAAAATCCTCGCCTCGCATGCCGACCTTGCTCGTAAACTTGAAGACCTGGAGAAAAAATATGATTCCCAATTCAGGGTGGTCTTTGAAGCCATTCGTCAATTGATGGCAGGCCCGGAAAGGCCGCCCAAGAAGATCGGCTTCCAATTGAAAGAAAAGCGATCGGCTTATCGGAGCAGGTGATGGGTTCTCGAAATTTGTTTTTGCCTCGAGGGCCGCAGGCCCGCCCCTCAAGCGGAGCAATCCTCGAGCACAGCGATCAGCCCTTTGCGCTCTTTGCGCCTTGGC
>Ga0194125_10000206_pt1 | contig 93341 bp, 98 predicted proteins | sample TA2KigC250mmetaG_FD_148626 | JGI IMG/M metagenome (GOLD analysis project Ga0194125, IMG submission 148626) | Freshwater microbial communities from Lake Tanganyika, Tanzania - TA2015034 Kigoma Deep Cast 250m | ecosystem: Environmental > Aquatic > Freshwater > Lake | place: Tanzania: Lake...
TCTTTGCCCCCCCCCCCCCCCCCCCCGAAAAACCTGGTCCTCTGGTGGCGATCCAGAAGGCCCCGCTTGTCAGCGCTGGGTCCTGTGACGACGGCGACATGGCACCGCGAATTTTTTCCTTGACGATTGTCCCCCTTTCATTTAGTGTTAAATGCGAGCGGTAGGGCCAATCCCCCCCTCCTGGCCCTACCGCCCTACATCTTTCGTTGTCCATCCGGCTTTTCGTAGACAGGCGGTCCCCATGTCGGCCCTCGAGTCCCCCGAACTGAAGGTGCCCTCGTCCACCAACTGGATGGATCACGCGGTGTGCAAGGGCAAGACTCATCTGTTCTTCCCGCCCAAGGCCGAACGTCCTCAGGCTCGCGTTCGTCGGGAGACGCAGGCTCGTCTCCTGTGTCGCACCTGTCCGGTCAATGATCAATGTCAGGTTTTCGCGCGTGACAACCGGGAGTACGGGTTCTGGGGTGGCGAGTCCGAGGAGGAACGCCACCTGGCCGGTTTCACCGTGGCGGCACCGATCGGTGTACGCGCGCGCGGTCTTCGTTCCGCCAGCTGACCGACCTCGACTCTAGGGTGAGGTCGATGTCCTCATCGTCGTCCGCTAGCGCCGCTCGGGGCTTTGCCGTGGTGGACCTCGAGACCTCCGGTCTGCGCGCCTCGGACACGATTCTGCAGATGGCGGTGATCCTCAGCGATCTATCGGGTCGCACAACGCGAAACTGGAGCACGCACGTACGCCCCCGAGGCGTCTTGACCGCCGACCTCGGTCCCCGCCACATCCACGGCATCGGACGACGACACGTGTTGTTCGCTCCCGGACTACGACGCGCCATGACAACCCTGGCCGAACTCACGACCGGGCGTATCGTGGTGGCCCACAACGCTCCCTTCGACACGCGATTTCTGCGAAACGCTGCCGAGGAGGTCGGGGTCACCCTCGATTGGGCCGGAGTTTTGTGCACCCTCGACCTCTCTCGGCGCCTCGACCCCCACGGCCACAAGAACCATCGGCTGGGTTCGTTGTGCGAGGACTACGGGATCCGACTCGATCAAGCCCACGACGCGTTTCACGATGCCCAGGCCACAGCGGAACTATTGCCTCATCTATTGCGTGGACACGCGATCGAGTCCGTCGCCCAGATGACCGACTATTTCTTGCCGTAGCGCGTCAGCACCAGTCGAGCGGTGTCTGAGGCCAAGTCGGTCCAACTCTCTGGCGCCCGCACTCGGGCATGCGACCCGAGACGCAACAACAAACGTTGCAACCACCGTTCACTGCTCACCGGCATCGAGACCGAGACCCAACCCTGGGGTCTGGGCGTCGTGACTTCGTCGATCGTGACCCCGGGATATTGCTCGAGAACCCACATCCACGCCGGATCCATCTCGATCGTCACCCGGGTCGTCTCGACCGGGTCGGAGAACCACGGGCGTCGCGGTCCGAGATCCACATCGTGTCGGGTTTGCCCGACCTGGTGACTCTCGATTCGGTCGAGGCGGAAGGTGCGTTCGGCCCCGACCCCGAGATCGAGGGCTCGCACGTACCAATGATCCGATTCCATGAAGACCTCCGCCGGCACGATCCGTCGCTCCACGGAATCGCCCGTGGTCACGGACCAGTGGCTGATGGTCACCTCCACGCCCGCCTCGGCGGCCCGGGCGAAGTCGGCCACCGCGGCGGGGGTCTCCAATTCGACAACCAGTCGGTCGACGTCGTCGATGCCCAGGGCCCGGGCCACTTTGTCGACCGCGCGATTCAGCGCACCACCGAGGTCTGAGCCCGTCAGGTTGCGCGCGGCGGTCGCCGAGGCCACCAGACTGAAGGCTTCGGGCGCCGTGAGACGAAGTGGGCGATTGAAGTACTTCGGTATTCCGAAGTGCACCGCCTCCTCGTCGACCCACAGATCGATCAGATCACGAGGATCCTGCGACACACCGCACAACGAGGCCAACGTGAGGTCGGCCATCAGATCGGGGACCGTCATCGCGAAGTGTTCGGCCATCGCCGTGGTGGAGACGGTGCCACGCTCCGCCAACCATGGGAGCATCACCAACAGCCGACGCAGCCGCAGATTGACCGGACGGGGACCCCGACGTGTCACGCCCGCGCTCCGATCGACTCGAGCCAATCGACGACGTGTTGGCGAAGTAAAGGCGGTGACAACACCTCGGCACGATCGACGAAGCCCAACAGCCACTGATCGAAGGCTCGCACGTTCGAGCAGGGGATGGCGAAAACCGTCGACCCGTCGGCACGCTCAGACACCACCGCACCCGCACCGTACTGGGCCATCACCACGCCCACATCGGAGGCGTCGACCAACACCTCGGCCACATCGGCGCCCATGTCCACGTTGTCGGGAAGCAGCTTCGGATCGGATGGAAACACCGCGCTCACATCGAACCCCTCGGGGATCGTAAAGGCCCCGCTTCGTCCGACCTCGACCTCTCCCGCGATGCGATCGACCCGGAAGGTCCGCAACTCGTCGACGCTTCGGTCGTGACCCACCAGATACCACCAGCCGTCACGAGCCAACAATCCGAAGGGTCGAACCTCACGCGACTTGCCGTTGTAGTCGAACGACACTTCGCACCGCGACGCCAACGATCGATGCAGGAGGGGAAGACGAGGATCGACGGGCAGGTTCGCCACCACCACCGGAGCGGCACCACCGTCTCGGGCGGGCCCCGGCTCGATGTCGACCTTCCACAGCGCCTCGACACCCCACGTTTGACCCATTCGGATGGTGGACACCGCGACCCGCAACGCGGCGGCCTCGTCCGGTTCGAGGTCGATGTCTCCCAACTCGTATTCGGACCGCAGGATTCGGTACCCGGTGGTCCCGGCTTGGTCGCCTCCGAGGACCACCGAATCGATGGGTACGCCCTCGTCGCGGAGCAACGACTTGTCGCGTTCGAAGGCCGCTCGCGCTGCCACCAGATTTTCGGGGTACTGCCCCCGCAATTCGTTGCGGATCTCGTCGAAGGTCACGTGACGACGCGCCGACAGCAACAAGGTCAGCAGATTCGTCACCCGTTCCAATTGGTGCATCGCGAGTCAGCCTCCGTCGGGTCCCCGAGCGAATCCGTGGTACCACCGGAGCAAAGAGTGGGTGGAAGGATCGGCTCCTCGGTCGCTCGGAGCGGTGACGGCCAGATCGAGGGCCATCTCTTTTCCCAACTCCACACCGAATTGATCGAAGCTGTTGATGCCCCAGATGACTCCTTGCACGTGAACGACGTGTTCGTACAAGGCGACCAACTGACCCAACACCGACGGCGACAGACGTCTTGCCACGACCACGGTCGATGGGCGATTGCCGGGCAAGACGCGGTGTTCGGCGAATGGACCCGCGGACACCTCGTCGAGCGAACGTCCAAAGGCCAAGGCCCGCGCCTGAGCCAGCATGCCGAGAAAGAGTGTGCGATGACGGGTATCGTCCGGCGCGCCGACGCGCACCAGTGCGTCGGCCGGTTCGGCGAATCCGATGAAGTCCACCGGCACGACACTGGTTCCCTGGTGGATCGATTGGATGAAGGCGTGCTGGGAGTTCGTACCCGGCTCACCCCAGATGATCGGACCGGTCTCGTACGGCACGGGCGAACCGTCGAGTCTGGTCGACTTGCCGTTGGACTCCATGTCGAGTTGCTGCAGGAAGGCCGGGAACCGCCGCAGATCGTGCGAGTACGGCAAGACCGCCTTGCTGACGCAACCGAGCACGTTCCGATTCCAGATGCCGATGAGCGCCATCATCACCGCGGCGTTCGCGCGCGCCGGAGTCGAGCGCACAGCTTCGTCGATCACATGCATGCCGGCGCGCATCTGATCGAAGGCGTCGGAGCCGACGCCCAACATGAGCGACAATCCGATCGACGAGGGTAGCGAATACCGGCCCCCGACCCAGTCCCAGAACGGGAACATCTCGTCATCACCGATGCCGAAGTTCCGCACGGCTTGCGAGTTCGTGCTGACCGCCACGAAGTGGGATGCGATGGCTTTCTCACCGAGAGCATCGACGATCCAGTCCCGCGCCACCTTGGCGTTGGCCAGCGTCTCGGTGGTGGCGAAGGTCTTGGATGCCACGACGAACAAGGTCGACGCCGGTTCGAGGTCCGACAGACCGGCCCGCAGGTCCGCCGGATCGATGTTGGACACGAAGCGACAGCGGAGTCCCGTCACATGGTGGGGACGAAGGGCCTCGTACGCCATGGATGGACCCAGATCACTCCCCCCGATGCCGATGTTGACGATCGTGGTCAGTCGTTCACCCGTTGCGCCGAGACGACGACCGGAGTGCACATCAGCAACGAAGGATCTCATGCGCGCCAGCACACCGTGAACAAGGTGGGCCACATCGACCCCGTCGACCATCGCTCGGGCCTCCTCGGGTCGACGCAGCAACCCATGTCCCGCGGCTCGGCCCTCGGTGAGATTCACGACGTAACCATCCAGCAAGCGACCGATGGCCGATTCGACGTCAGCCTCGTCGGCGACCGCCAACAACGTCGCCACCACTCGGTCGTCGATCAGATTCTTGGAGAGGTCGATGACGAGGTCGCCGATCGACAAGGTCAGTTTCTCCACACGAGTCGGATCGTCGGCGAAGAGTTCGCCGATCGAGAGAGGCCGCTCGACGGCCAGCATCTCGGTCCACGCTTTCGATGCCTCGATACCAGTCACCATCTCGACGCTAGTGGAGAATCGCCGCTCGGACCGGCCGAGTGATAGGAAGAGGTCGTGACCGCCGGAGCCGAGACGAACGAGCACGTCGGGGGCGGGGTCACCACTGACGGCACCGTTGGTGGTGTGGTGTCCGGAGTAACTGCCTACTTGCTCTGGGGACTCATCACGATTTATTGGAAGGCCCTGAAAGAGTTCGCCCCCTTGGAGTTGGTCGGGTTCCGAATCACGATGTCCGTGGTCTTCTTGTTCGTTCTGCTCGCGACACGCTCGCGCCTGCGAACCTTCTTCCGGCGCATGCGCGCCGAATCTCTGTGGGGTCGCGTCACGTTGGCCTCTGCCCTCCTCGCGGGCAACTGGGCCACCTACGTCGTCGTCATCCACGAGGGCAGGGTGATCGAAGCCGCCCTCGGCTACTTCATCGCGCCACTCGGGACGATGTTGCTTGGAGTGAAGGTGCTACGCGAGCACCTGCGACCCCGGCAAATGGTGAGCGCCTCGCTGGCGACCATCGCTGTCTTGGTACTCACCATCAGTTACGGGCGTCTGCCCGTCTACGCCCTGGCCATGGCAATCACCTGGTCGATCTACGGACTCCTGAAACGACAGATTTCCCTGACCCCCCTCGAAAGCCTGGCCTCCGAAACGATCGTCCTCATGGTTCCCGGGCTGGCACTCGTTCTGTGGCATCTTCAGGACGAAGGTTCGGTGTTTCGCTCGGCCTCGGCCGCCGAACTCGTCTTGGTCTCCCTCTCGGGCGTCATCACCGCGGTCCCTCTCGTACTCTTCGCCCATGCTTCCCAGCGGCTTCCACTGACCGTGCTCGGACCGATGCAGTACTTGGTCCCCATCATCAACTTCCTTTTGGGCTGGCTCGCCTACCACGAGACGCTGAACACCAGTCGGATCATCGGCTTCGCCTTGGTCTGGATCGCCTTGCTTCTCGTGACCGTCGATACGTTGAACGAGGCTCGTGTCTCCCGTAGCGTTGCGTGATGACCTCCCACCCCAACCGATTCTTTTTGCCCCTCTCGGTGGTCGGCCTCATGGTTCTCGCCGGATGCTCGACCTCCGCCGGCGACTTCAAGGACGAGGCCGAGAAGTTCCTCGAGAGCAAGGATTTGGCCGAAGAAGCCGGCTACACCTTTCGGGACGCCCGCTGCGAAACACCGGCCTCCACCTCGGACGGCACCCAATTCGCCTGCGGGGCGACCGACAATGACGGTGACGTCTGGACTTTCATCGTCGAAATCACCGGTGACCGCGAGATCACCGTGATCGACGGCAAGGTCACCGGTTGACCACTGGCTACTGGCGAGTACGACCGTTGACGAACTTCCACGACAGTGGTCCGATCAGACCGGCGATCACGAGCTTCAAGATGTCACCCGCGAGAAAGGGAACGACACCGAGAGTCACAGCAGTCTTCTCCCCGTCGAACACCGGCACTCCGATTTCATGTGCCAGCCAAGCAACGCCGAAAACGTAGATGACGAAGGTGCCCATCAACATGGCCGGAACCGAGGTCAGCAAACTCCGGTCTTGACCACGCTCGGCAAGGAGACCGACGGCGAAAGCCGCGATGACGAAGCCGAACAGATATCCACCGGTCGCACCAGTGGCGACCTCCCAGCCATGAGTCCCGCCCGAATACCACCCGAACGGCACGACGATCCCGACGAGCCAGTACACAGCCATCGACGCCGCGCCACGCCGAGAGCCCAGGGTGGTGCCGGCAAGGAGCACCGCCAGTGTTTGCCCCGTGATCGGCACGGGGGTGAAACCGAGGTGAACCCGTGCCTGGGCCAGGAGCGCAGTCAGGACCGCAAAACCGGCCACCGCCACACCACTGCGAACCCTCCCCGCGCGGTCGCTCGGCGATCCGAGCAGTGCATCCACGAGGGTGTAGCGAGGCGAAACCAAAGCAGTAGTCATGACAACCTCTCTCTCATCGGACCGGCCTGGCAGCCGCGGGATCGGACGGTACCGAGGGAGACCCGGTGTGTCAACTCAGTCACGGACACTGATGAGGTCGGGCAACCCTCGTGTGCGACCATGGGAGCGTGAGCGATCCGTCGATTCGAACCAACTCAGAGGTCGATGATCTCGATGAAGCACGGGTTCTTCCATGGTGGCAGAACCCCCTCAATTTCATCGCCATCGCCATCGGCGGCCTCGTCCTCGGGGCGGGTATCGGATATCTGGCCGGCGACCGATCGGCCACACCCGACTTCAACGAGGTCGACGAGGGTTTCCTTCAGGACATGCGATACCACCACGATCAAGCGGTGCAGATGGCGTTCTTCTACCTCACCGAAGTCGACGAGCCTCACCCTCGCTTGACGATGTTCGCCGAAGAGATCCTTCTGTCCCAACAAATGGAAGCCGGGCGAATGATCCAGATGTTGCGCAACCTCGGACTGTCGGAGGTGAACGACACGGGAGTCGCCATGGGGTGGATGGGCCACGAGGTACCGATCGATCAGATGGACGGACTGGCCAGCGAGGAACAACTCGACGCTTTCGCGAACGCAACTGGTGTCGCAGCGTCGATCATGTTCGCTGAACTGATGATCGCTCATCACCGTGGGGGCGTGGACATGGCCGAAGTCGCCCTCGACGGAGCCGACAACGCCGCAGTGCGCTCGTTCGCCGAATCCATGATTCGGGGTCAATCAGCCGAAATCACCGAAATGGAGACCGTTCTCGGTGAACTGATCAGTGGTCGATGAAGCTCAGGCCCGATGTCGCTCGGCGTCGATGGTCGCCTTTCGACCTGAACGTCAGCCCGGAGCCAGGGTGGTGGTGGTTGCCGTCGGCGGCGCGGGAAGCGTGGTCGGGGCAACCGGCAAAGTCGTGCTCGGCCCCGGTGGCGTCGTGGTCGTCGTCGACGAGGTCGTCGTGGTGTAACTCGGGTCAGGCCAATTGAAGCGGGGCACCTGCGCCCCATACTCCTCGGGTTCCTTCACACCGTCGAAGACGAACACCTGGTCACCCTTGGCCACCAAGGATTGGTAATACTCCGAGATGTGCATCGGGATACGGATGCACCCGTGCGATGCCGGAAAGTCGGGAACCTCAGCCGCCCCGTGAACCGCGATACCGAAATTGAAGTACACCGGGTTGTACATGCCACCCAATTGACTTTCACGGCGACCCACAACCATTCGGTAGTACTTGAAGACCCCGCCCGGAGTCCACGACAGACCACAAACTCCCTTCTCGATCGGCTCGGTGCCGTCCTCGTTGCCCCTTTCACCTGGTGAGATCTGCACCACTTCGCACCACTCCTGGTTGTCGCCCGACGAAATGTGCGTGATGAGGACCGGAACGTCGGACCGAAAAACGATGAGGACCTGTTGGGGCAGATAGATCTCGGTGTGATTGGGGGTCGCGCTCGCGCGACGCGGGGCGACGGTGATGGGGTCCTGCATCCGACTCCACATCTCGGCGTCGACCTTACCGGTGAGTTGGTCGCCCGGCACGCCCATCACCAGGGCCTCGAAAGCCCAGACCGCCTGCTGGGTACGTTCGCCGAAGGCGCCATCGGGAACACCCGGGTCGAACTTCAGCTCGATCAAGCGGTCCTGGATGAGCTTGATCTCGGGACCAGCCGCTCCGCGGCCGTAGGTCTGGGTGAGGGGTAGTTTGGTCACGGGGACGTTCGTGCTGTCGGTGACGACTTGGTTGATGGTGGTTGTGGGCGTGGAAGAGTCGTCACCGTCCGACGTCACTACCCCCACGACGACGACGGCGAGCAACACCGCCGCCGCTGCGATGACCGGAGCCCAGCGATAGGCCAGGGAACTCGGGTGGGCACGACGCGACCGAGGGGAATCGGGGTCTGTCGCCACGATGAGATGCTAGCGGTGGTGTCCGGACACGTTCCGTTCAGCGCCGAACGACTGGCTCGATCGCCCGTAGTTCACGGCGCAAGTGGCGCATTTCACGGAGGATCTTGACGATCACGCTCGGTGACGAGAGGGTGGAGATTCCCCGGGTTCGGGGGAAGTAGTCCACCCCGAACTGGACGATGTGGTACCCGAGTTTGTTGGCTCGAATGACCAACTCGGCATCGATGAACGAGCCCTCGCTCTGTAGTTCGATGTGTTCGAAAATTCGTCCGCGACACAACTTGAAGGCGAAGTTGACGTCGCGCATCTTGACGCCGAAGAAGACCCGCACGAGCACGTTGTAGATGAACGAGTACACCGTGCGCACGTAGCCCTCCCCCGTGCGATCGAGACGGTAGGCGCTCACGATGTCGGCTTCGTACAGCCGCATGATGCGGCAAGCGCGCTTCAATTCACCCATGTCGAAAGGAAGGTCGGCATCGGTGTACAGCACGAGGTCACCGGTTGCCGTGGCGAAGCCGGTCTTGATGGAACCACCGAGTTTGCGATTCTTGGGGTGGTGCACGACCTTGATCCGTTGATCGACCGCCGCCGCTTCGTCAGCCAGACGCGGGGTGTCGTCCGTCGAGGCGTCATCGATGATGATGATTTCGTAGTCGGCGATCTCGCCCAGGTCGATCAAGGTCGCGCAGGCCTCGTGGGCCGCAGCGAGGGTGCGCCCGATGTACTCCTGCTCGTTCCACATGGGGAAAAAGAGGGAGAGTTTTCGAAAGTGCACCGTTTGGGTCACCTGATCAAGTTATCGGCGGGCGTCGTCCACGGCTCGGTGGCAGTAGTTTCGAGTCGATGAGCCAACCGACCGCCACCAGGGTGCGCGTGCATCCGGTTTGGGCCCGTGTTCTGGCCGTCTTTTGGACCTCGATGTCGTTGAGCATCGCTGCAGTGGCGATTTCTTCCGACCTGATCGGCCGTCCGTTGTGGTGGGCGGACGAGGAGCGTTGGTCGACCTTGCTTCGCTACTCGCTCGGGTTGGCGTTTCTCATGCCGAGCATCGCGTCGACGGTGCTGTCGTTGCTGCGGGGTCCGGCGGTCCATTGGTCGGCGTGGGTGGTCAGCATCGAGTTGACCGTGTTGGCTCTGGTCGACCGACACGACTCACCGGGTTCGGCGGTGGTGCTCGCCGCGTTGGCCGCGGCCGCCATCCTCGCCGGCGTGGCGGCGCTGAGCGCTCGCGTGCACGAGTGAGCGACGAGGACGACTCGCGATCTCAACGATCGAGGCGGACGGCCAACAACTCGAGTATCTCTCGCTGTTCACCGACCTCTGGTCCGGCCCCGGGACGATGTCGGCGGACGTGGGCCACCGCGTCATCGACCCCCATGCCCGCCATCACGCACATCGCCGAAGCGAAGGTTCCCGCACGCCCCAATCCGGCCCCGCAGTGAACGATCACCGACCCACCAGCGGTCATGCGAGCGAATGTTTCCTCGAACAAGGGCAACACCTTGTCGAGCGGGTCGAATCCGAAGTCGCTCGTCGGCGCCCAGGTCGCTCGGCCGGATCCGCGCAACCAGACGACGTAATCATCGAAATGACCGACCAATTCATGTTCCTTCACGAGGCAAACGACATGCGTCGCCCCGGTGGCGAGGAGAGTCGCCTCGGGATTTGGCGCGATTCGATGCTTGCCGCACACCCAAAGTCGGCCCGCAGTTCTGGCAATCGGTACCTCGTGGATCCCCCCGTCCATGTTGAGCGAACCGCTCCGGCGCTGCTCCATCCTCAGAACACTAGGTGTGCGCACGCAATAGTCGCGAGGGCGGTCGCGCACGACCGGTAACGTCTCCTCATGTCCGCCAAGGTTCTCACCTCCCTGCCCGCCGGTGAACGTGTCGGAATCGCCTTCTCCGGCGGCCTCGACACCTCAGCGGCCGTCGCCTGGATGCGCGAGAAGGGGGCCATCCCCTACTGCTACACCGCCGACCTCGGCCAGCCGGACGAAACCGACCTGGCCGGCATCCCCGACCGGGCCGAGCAATACGGCGCCGAGCGGGCCCGACTGGTCGACTGCCGGGCCGAGTTGGTGCGCGAAGGATTGATGGCTCTGCAATGCGGTGCGTTCCACATCACGACGGCGGGCAAAACCTATTTCAACACCACGCCTCTCGGACGCGCCGTGACGGGCACCTTGTTGGTGCGGGCGATGCAGGATGACGGGGTCGACATTTGGGGTGACGGCTCCACCTACAAGGGCAACGACATCGAAAGGTTCTACCGGTACGGACTGATGGTGAACCCGCGGCTGAGGGTGTACAAGCCGTGGCTGGACGAGACGTTCGTGAGCGAACTCGGTGGACGAAAAGAAATGAGCGCGTTCCTGCAGCAACGCAAGTTGCCGTACCGAGCAAGCACGGAGAAGGCCTACAGCACCGACGCGAACATCTGGGGTGCCACCCATGAGGCGAAGTTGCTCGAGGAGTTGTCGGCGTCGATGGACATCGTCGAGCCGATCATGGGACTGGCTTTTTACCGCGAGGACGTGATGATCGCTGCTGAGACGGTGTCGGTTCGATTCCTCGAGGGTTGGCCGGTGGCGATCAACGGACGCGAATTCCCCGATCAGGTGGATTTGGTCCACGAAGCGAATCGCATCGGCGGGCGGCACGGACTGGGGATGAGCGACCAGATCGAGAATCGAATCATCGAGGCCAAGAGTCGTGGCATCTACGAGGCGCCCGGACTGGCCCTGTTGCACGTCGCCTACGAGCGACTGGTGTCGGCGATCCACAACGAGGACACGATCGAGAACTATCGGACGATGGGTCGGCGCCTCGGTCGCAAGTTGTACGAGGGCCGTTGGTTCGATCCGCAGAGCCTCATGTTGCGCGAGCCGGTCATGCGTTGGGTCGGTTCGGCGATCACCGGCGAGGTGACATTACGACTGCGTCGGGGTGACGACTACACGATTCTCGACACCACCGGCCCGCATCTGACCTATGCGCCCGAACGACTGAGCATGGAGCGAGTGCAGGATCAAGCGTTCGGTCCGCTCGACCGGATCGGGCAGTTGACGATGCGCAACCTCGACATCGAGGACAGCCGGAAGAAGTTGGACGTGTACCGGGCGGCGGGAACACTGGGCGCGGGCACGGTCGGCGAGAATCTCAACCTCCTCGACCCCCCGTGACCGAGCGACGACCTGTCGAGAAAGGTCTAGCGGGCGGGAACGGTGTAGGTGTCACGACCGGACTTCAGCACCGTTCCCGGCACCCGACCATTTGCCACTCCGTCCTCCACGATCACCACGCCATTCACCAAGACACGCTTCACTCCCAACGACCCTGCCGTCAATCGCGACGAATCGCCCGGCAGGTCCGTCACCAACGCCGCGTCCTGCGAGCCCACCACCGCCGGGTCGAACACCACCACGTCGGCGAACGCTCCTTCGCGCAACTCGCCTCGATCGGTGAAGCCGAACAAGCGTGCCGGCGCCGACGTCATCATCCTCACGGCGTGTTCGACCGGCACCAGTTGCCGACCACGAATGCAGTCCGACAGCCAACGCGTCGGATACGGCGCGCCACACATGCGGTCCAGATGAGCGCCGGCGTCGGAGCCACCGATGATCGCACGCTCGTCTTGCCATAACTCGGCCCGCATTCGCCACGACTCGGCATCGTCGTCTTGCGGGGTCGGCCACAACACGGTTCGCAACTCGTCGGCGATCACGATGTCGAGCAAGGTTCCGAAACAACTGCGCCCACGCTCGTTGGCGATGTCGCGCACCACACGACCCTTCAGCCCGCGATTCGCGTCGCAGAAGGTGTCACCGACCACGTAGTCACCCCAGTCGGCTAGTCGGCGGAAGACCCCGGCCGCCGGCGACAAACTGTTCTCCAGCAACACCACGCGCGTGTCCGCGTCCTGCAGACGGGCGATCCGCTCGGCCACCGGGACTCCGAGGATTTTCTGCCAACCCGGCAGGAGCCACAGTCCGCAGAAATTGAGAAAGCTCATGTTCATCGGGACCTGCACCGGCATGGTGAGGGCCACCACCCTTCCACCCAATTCGACCGACCGGTCGTGAGCCGAGATCTGACGCGGAACCCGATCGGGTTCACGAGAGTCGACCGTGAGCACGTTCCAATTCATCGGCCGGTTGGCAGCCGCACTCATGGCCCCCAACAACTCGATTTCGTCATCCTCGAAACGATCGAGGCAGCCCGGGACGATGCCTTCCAAGGTGGTGCCCTCGTGTCGGCCCACTTCGTCGCACAAAGCGAGCAACTCGTCGTGGGTCGCCCAACGACTGGCTACCGGCTCACCGTCGCCGTCACTGTGCGACGTGCTGTTGGTGAACGAAAATCCCAGTGCTCCCGCTTCGATCGCACGCGCCAACTCGGCCCGCATCGCCGTGATCTGGTCCGCGTCGGCGACCGCACCCACGGCGTCGTCACCCATGACGTAACGGCGGATCGCACAGTGTCCCACCAGGAAGCCGGCATTGACCGCGATGTTGCCCTCGAGGCGTCCCAGATATTCCGAGAAGGTTTCCCACGACCAGTCCGTGCCGTTCTCGAGTGCCGCCAACGGCATACCCTCGACCTTGGCCATCATCTTGCGCAAGTAGTCGGCATCACCGGGCAACAACGGCGCCAAAGTGAATCCACAGTTTCCTCCCACGACGGTGGTGACCCCGTGGACGCTCGACGGACTGGCAGTCGGGTCCCACAGCAACTGGGCGTCGTAATGCGTGTGCGGATCGATGAAGCCCGGGGTGACGATCATGCCGTCGGCGACGATGACCTCGGCCGCCGAATCCTCCACCACGCCGACAGCCACCACCCGGCCGTCTTTGATACCGACGTCGGCACGACGAGCCGGAGCTCCCGTGCCGTCGATGACGTTGCCTCCGCGGATGACGATGTCGAGCATGCTCTGAACCCCTTGGGCTGAATGGCGTCGCGAATGTATTCCGACCGCGATCGAATCTGACGGTCCGTCAGATTGTAACCTTCCCCCTGGTCGTCACCACGGAGGGAAACATGGGTTCATCGGGCACAGTGGACAAGAGGTACCGACTTCTCATTGGCGGAGATTGGGTCGATGGAGACGAAGGCACGACCCCCATCATCAATCCGGCCACTGAGGAAGTGGTCGGCCATGCACCCGAGGCCAGTGAGGCCCAAGCCGAAGCCGCCGCCCGCGCCGCCCAGGAAGCCTTTCCCAAATGGTGGCGCACCCCGCCCGCCGAGCGGGCCCGTTTGTTGCAGGCAGTCGCCGACAAGTTGCGCGAACGCCAAGGCGACCTGGTTCCTCTCATCATCAGCGAAACCGGAGCCACCGCCATGGTCGGCTCGCGTATGCAGGTTCCCGTGGCCATCGAACGATTCGAGCGTTACGCCCGGTCCGCCACGCGAAGCATCGACATCGCGTTGCCGCCATCGCCGACGCAGGCCACGCCACTCGCCGCCGGAGGCCTCATCGGTGGCGTAGTTCACCGACAGCCCGTGGGCGTCGTCGCCTGCATCTCGCCGTACAACTTCCCCGTGGTGAATATGGCCGGAAAGATCGCTCCCGCCCTCGCGGTCGGTTGCACCGTCGTCATGAAGCCGGCCCCCCAAGATCCCTTGGCGGTGATCGAGTTGGCCGAGATCATGCACGAGGTGGGCTTCCCACCGGGGGTCATCAACATCATCACTTCGTCCAAGCCGGCGCCGGCCGCGGCACTCACCACCAGTCCCCATGTCGACATGGTGTCCTTCACCGGTTCCACCAGCGTGGGCGTACGCATCATGGAAGCCGGTGCGGCCACCATGAAGCGTCAATTACTCGAACTGGGTGGCAAGGGTGCCGGACTGGTGATGGACGACGCCGATATCGCCAAGGCCGTGGCCGGTATCCAGAGCGTTTGGGCCTTTCACAGCGGTCAGATCTGTACGGCCCCCACCCGCGCCATCGTGCACCGCAGTCGCCACGACGAGTTGGTGGCCGCGCTCGCCAAGGTCGCGCCGAATCTCCGAGTGGGCGATCCCACTTCGATGGACACTCTCGTCGGACCAGTCATCTCGTCGATCCAGCGAGACCGCATCGAGGGTTACATCAAAGCCGGTGCCGACGAGGGCGCCGACGTGGTGGTCGACGGTCGTCGTCCCTCCCACATGGAACGCGGCTTTTACGTCGGTCCGACTCTCATCACCGGTTGCCGTGCCGACATGACTCCCGTTCAACAGGAGATCTTCGGACCGGTCGTGGTCGTCGTCCCCTTCGACGACGAGGACGAGGGAATCGCGATCGCCAATGGCACCGAATTCGGTCTGTACGACTACGTCTTTTCGCAGGACAGTGACCGTGCGTACCGCATCGCTCGTCGACTCCGAAGCGGCAATGTGGGGATCAACACCGCCCAGCGCAATCACGAGGCGCCCTTCGGAGGCTTCAAGATGAGCGGGGTGGGTCGTGACGGTGGTGACTTCGGACTGCATTGCTACACGGAGATGCAGTCCGTCGTTTGGCCGGGCTGACGAGATCGCCGGCGCCGCCGTCACGAATCATTGGCACTTCGCCACGACGTTCGCGGCAAAGTCGTCGATGAAGGGCTTGTAGGCCGCCGACATCTCGGTCAATCCGGCGTGATCGCCGGCCGACGGGTTACCGAGGGCCCACGGCATGCACAGCGTGCCCGTGAGACCCATCTCTTCTTCGGCGCGCTTGTACAGATCGGCGGTCGGCATCGCATACAAGCCGCAGATGATCTCGAAATCGTCATTCTCACGTCCGTACTCGCGCAAGTATCCCTTCAGTTTCTTGATGTGCATCTCGGCCTCCTCCAATGGATAGGCGTTGCCGATCCAACCGTCGCCTACCTTGGCGGCGCGCTTCAGCGCCGCATCGGTGTGGCCACCGACGTAAATGGGCACCTTCTTCGGTGGGTGCGGTTCCATCGTCACCGGCGGGATGTCGTAGTACTCACCGTGGAACTCGACCCATCCGCCCTCCCACATGGCTCGCAAGACTTGGATCATCTCGGTCAAGCGCTTGCCGCGGTTGGAGAAGTCCTGTCCCTGCAGGTCGAATTCCTCCTTCATCCATCCGGCTCCGGCGCCCAACGCCACGCGTCCGTCGGACAGCACCGAGGCGGTGGCGATCTCCTTGGCCAACTGCAACACGGGTCGATGTCCCGCCACGTAGATGTTGGTGGTGAAGTTCAACTGCTTGGTGACGCTGGTCATCGCGCCGATCAACACCCACGGATCGGGCCACGCCGTCTCGGGGTCCCAGATGGGTCGACCATCAGGGTGGGGTGAGTAGGGATACTTCGATCGAAGATTCTTCGGGTACACGAGGTGATCGCTGACCATCAATCCGTGATAGCCAGCCTCGTCGAGCAATTGGGCGATGTGCACCAACTGTTTGGTCTTCATGAACGCCGTCGCACACCAGAACTTCACCGCATTCCTCCCTTTCTGACACTATGCCAGAGTGGAGCCAAAAGGAGCGGACGAGCCGAACTTCGATGCGGTCGCCTTGGCCTGGCACGAGATCGACGACACCGCGCGCATCGCGATCGTCACATTGAACCGTCCCGGGGCGCGCAATGCGATCTCCCCCGATCTGGCCGAACAATTGCCGCTACGTATCCGCCAAGCCGACGGTGATCCATCGACGCGCGCCATCGTGCTCACCGGTGCCGATCCCGCTTTTTGCGCCGGATTCGATCTTGGCGACGTCGGATCGGGAAAGAAGAAGGGGACCAATCCGCATCCCGGTTATTGGGGTGCCCTTCCTCCCACTCGCGTGCCCGTCATCGGTGCCATCAACGGTGCGGCGGTCACCGGAGGTCTCGAGATCGCTCTGGCCTGTGACTTCCTCGTCGCCTCGGATCGGGCCCGCTTCGCCGACACCCACGCCAAGGTGGGCATGATCCCCGGTTGGGGCCTGACCGTACTGCTTCCTGCGTTGATCGGCCCGGGTCGCGCCCGACGCATGTCCAGCACGTCGGAGTTCATCGACGCGCATCGAGCACTCGAATGGGGACTCGTCACCGAAATTGTCGAGCACGATCGACTGCTCGAACGCACCCTGCAGATCGCCACCACCATCGCGGGCAACAACGGTCCCGCCGTCTCCGCCATCCGAAATCTGTACCGTGAAGTCGCGACGTTGGGTGAAGGTGACGAGGCCTTCGCCGTGGAGAATCGTCGGGCCCGGGAGTGGGCCGCCCAGCGCGCGGCCGAACGGTCGGAACGGATCTGACATGCGCGTCTACGCCGGCATGGATCCTCGCTTGCCGATCAGCGGCATTGCCGCGCATGCCCGACGGATCGAAAGCCTCGGCTACGACGGATTGCACATCGCCGAGACGATTCACGATCCGTTCCTCGCGTCGATGGCGGCTCTGCAGGCCACCGAGTCGTTGGTGGTGCGAACGAGCGTCGCGTTGGCGCTCGTGCGCAGCCCCATGGCCGTCGCCTACAGCGCCTGGGATCTGGCGTCGTTGTCGCACGGTCGTTTCCAGTTGGGCCTGGGCACGCAGATCCGACCTCACATCGAGCGACGTTTCGGAGCCCCGTTCGATGATCCGGTGGGCCGATTGAGTGATCACATCGGGGCGGTGCGCGCGTGCTGGAGAGCCTTCGACGGCCTCGAGAAACTCGATTATCACAGCACCCACTACGACTTGGACCTGCTCACTCCCAACTTCACGCCCGACCCGCTTGCCCCCGACGTGGTACGACCGAACATCTGGATGGGTGGAGTGAACAAGCGTCTCGTGAGCGCCGCCGGACGCATCGCCGACGGCTTCGTCACCCATCCGACCAACAGTCACCCGCGTTATCTGCGCGAGCTGTGTCGTCCCGGTTTGGACGCCAGCGCCCGCGAGGCCGGACGCAATCCACGCGAGATCGAACTGGTCGTTGGAACGCAGTGGATTCTGGGGTCCTCGGCGTCGGAACTCTTAGAGCGTCGCGAGCACAACCGGCGACTTCTCGCGTTCCTGTACAGCACTCCGGCTTACGAGCGAACGCTCGAGTTGTTCGGATGGTCCGATCTTGCCGGTCGTCTGCGGTCCCTCATTCGGGATGATCGTTGGTCCGACTTGTCCGCTCTCGTCACCGACGAGGTGCTCGACACCCTCGTTCCTCAAGCCACCTACGACGAACTCCCACGGGTGGCTCGTGAGTGGTTCGCGGGGCTCGCCGACGGCATCCTCGTCGCTCCCCCGCCGGACCCCACGCACGACACCCTGCTGGGTGCGGCCATCGCGGACTTGCGGAACTCTTCGTCGTCATGAGACGCATCGTGGTTGCCGTCCTGGCGCTGTTGACGGGTTGCGGTTCGTCGGGGGGCCGGGACGAGATCGTGGCCGGCAGCGCGTCCACGTCATTCATGACCTCGAGCACCACCAGCAGCACGAGCACCTCGACGAGCACCAGCACGACCACCACCACGGTGCCGTGCAACCATCTCGAACCCACGATCACCAACCACGTTTACGCCACCTATCCCGGTGTCGGTGACCGCTTCACCAGTTTCGATCTGTATCTCCCCGCCGGATGCGGTCCTTTTCCGGTACTCGTGTGGGTGCACGGAGGTGCTTGGGTCGGCGGTGACAAGGCCAACCCCGAGGCCCTCGACCGCGCCTCGTACGCATTCTCGCTCGGCTACGCGTTGGCAAGTACCAATTACCGATTGGCGAACAAATTCGGCAAAGGCTTCTGGCCCGATTATCCGAACGACGTCGCCGATGCGGTCGCACACATCGTCGGCAACGCCGACACCTTGTTGCTCGATGCCGAACGCATCTCGTTGCTCGGTCACTCCGCCGGTGGTCACACGGTGGCCATCTTGTCGGCGGACCGTTCGTACATGTCGGCTCGGGGCTTGGCGGACACGACACTCGACTGCGTGATCGCCAACGACACCGTGGGTTATCGACTTGCTGATCGCGCCACCTCGTATCCGATCGCCGTGGACAACGCGTTCGGCACCGATCCCGAGGTTCTGGCCGACGCGTCCCCGTCGGTGCGCGTCGAACGCGAGGGTGCCCCCGCCACGCGATACCTCATCATCACCCGGGGGTCGGCACAACATCGGGCCGTCGAATTCGCTGATCTGGTCGTGGCGGCCGGTGGGGATGCCAGCGTGCTTTTCGCCGGGGACTACTCCCACGAGGAAGTCAACCGGGTGCTGGGCGAGCCGAACGAGAACGTCATCACACCGACCGTGAGCGAATTTTTACGCCGATGTCTCACCCCCAGCGTTCGATGACCTCGCGCGCGACGACCTCACGACCCGACAAGGTCACTGCATCAGGACCACCCTCGATCAGCCAATCGATCACCCGGGCCACCTCGTCGGGACTTCCGCCGGTCACCGGTCGGCCTTCACTCTCGGCGCGCAGTCGCATCACCTCGGTGGTCACGTGTCCGGGGTTCAGGCTGTAGGCGCGCATACCGTGGTGCGCGTGTTCGACGTGCAACACACCGGCAATTCGGTGCGCTGCTCCCTTGGCCATGGCGTAGGCAAGTCCCCAGCCTCCCTCACCAGCTGGAGCGCGCGGCACGAGCGTCGCGGCCCCCGAGGTGAGATGCACGAAGACCCCCCGCTCGCTGGCGATCATGCCCGGGAGGAACTCCTGCAACAGAATCAACGGAGCCACGGCGTCACTCTCTATCACGGTGCGCAACAACTGCATGGGGACGTCACGGAATCGGTCGTTCACGCCCGGTCCCTGGTAGATCGCATTGGACACCACACAGTCCACCGACTCGAACTCACTCAATGCCACGTGGGCCGCCGCTCGCACCGACTCCTCCGCGGCCAGATCCATGGCCACGCACACGAATCTCGCAGCAGAGCCGACGCGCCCGGCGACTGCCCGACATTCGTCGGCCACCTCCTCCACGGAGCCCGGCAGAGCGACTCCGGCCAACGGATCGTCCCTCGTCGTCCCGTCGAATCGCGCGCCCCCCGACACCGATCGAGCGGTGAGCACGAGGTGATGTCCCCGCGCGGCCAAGACCAACGCGGTGGCCCGACCGATGCCCCGACTGGCACCAGTCACCATGACAACTCGTGGTTGCGTCACGACCCCACTGTACGTGCGACCCGTCGGAGATCGAGCGGTACGGTGGCACTATGAACACCGCCCGCTCCGGAGACGAACTGCGTTTCGACGGCCGAATCGCCATCGTCACCGGTGCCGGGCGCGGACTCGGTCGCGAACACGCCTTGGCTTTGGCTGCCCGAGGAGCGAGCGTGGTGGTCAACGACGTGAGCGCCGAGCGCGCTCGTGCCACCACCAACGAGATCACGGCCCGCGGAGGTGTGGCCGTGGCCGACACCAACACGGTGGCCACCCCCGAAGGAGCCGCAGCGATCGTTGGCACGTCCCTCGACACTTTTGGTGGATTGCACGTGGTGCTCAACAACGCCGGACGCGGCGGCCCGACCGGACCATTCGAGAGTTCGTCCCTCGACACCATGGAGACCATCGTGCGAACGCACTTGATGGGCACCTATCTGGTGTGTCATGCCGCCTGGCCCGTGATGCAGGCCCAGAGGTACGGCCGCATCCTCAACACCGCCTCGAGTGCGGCCATCGGCAACAGCGGTATGGCCGCCTACAGCATGGCCAAGTCCGGATTGCTCGGTCTCACCCGGTCGTTGGCCATCGAGGGTGCCGACCACGACATCAAGGTGAACGCGTTGATGCCCATCGGTTACACCCGGGCGGCCGCCCTGAATCCCAACCCGGACACGCGGGCCTGGATGGAGCAGCACTTCCCCGCGCATCTCTGCACTGCGGCCGCCGTGGTGTTGTTGCACGAGTGCGCCCCAGCCTCGGGCGACTTCTTCCCCACCGGGGCCGGACGAACGGCATTGATCGGTTCCATCACCACTCCGGGTTGGAACGGCGGACCCACCACCGACGCCGAGGGGCTACTGGCCCACTGGGACGAGGTCACCGACTCCGCCGGCGCGGCGTGGATGCGCCACAGTCGCGACGATCTGGGTTTCTACACCGGTGATGCCGCCTTCCCCGGCTAGGTGGGGTCCGGCGGGTTTCTGACAGACTGTCAGATGTCGCGGAACCTCCCGCGTCGCGCTCATTTCGGGAACCACGAGATCCATGCACATCGGTGACACACGAGAAGAAGCCGATTATCGCGCCCAGGCCCGCGCGTGGTTGGAAGCCCACGCCCCCCGCAAGTGCGACACCCATCGCGCCGACAGCGTCGATCATTCACGCGACCTGGCCGGACACGTGCAGGCGTGTCGTGACTGGCAGAGCGTGTTGTTCGATCATGGGTGGGCCGGCATCACGTGGCCCGAGCAATTCGGCGGGAAGGGGGCCAGTGCCATACAGGCCGCCATCTTCAACGAGGAGATGGCGCAGTTCGATGTCGCAGTGGGCACGTTCGCGGTGAGCATCGGGATGGTGGGTCCCACCCTCATCGCCCATGGCTCGCCCGAGCAACAGCAAAAGCACCTGGCCCCGATTCTGAAGGGTGAGGAGGTCTGGTGCCAGTTGTTCAGCGAGCCCGGCTCGGGCAGCGACCTCGCCTCGCTCGGTACCCGGGCCGTGCGCGACGGTGACGACTGGGTGGTCAACGGCCAGAAGGTCTGGACCAGCCTGGGCCAGTACGCCGACTACGCCATCTTGTTGGCCCGCACCGACGGCGACCGGCCCAAGCACGCCGGCATCACCTACTTCATCTTGGACATGAAGTCCCCCGGTATCGAGGTCCGTCCCATCACCCAGATCACCGGCGTCCAGCACTTCAACGAGACCTTCCTCACCGACGTGCGCATTCCCGACTCCAACGTCGTGGGCGGGGCGAACGAGGGTTGGAAGGTCGCCCAAACCACCTTGGCCAACGAGCGCAACTTCATCGGATCGGGTGGCTCCTGGAGCGCGACTGACCTCGTGGATCTGGCTCAGCGTCGTGGTTGCGCCGCTGACCCACACGTGCGTCAACGGTTGGCCGAAGCCGTGAGCCGCCAAGAAACGTTGAAGTACCTCGGCTTCCGGATGCGCACCGCGATGAGCCAAAAGCGCATGCCCGGGCCGGAGATACTCGCGCTGAAGTTGGCTTTCGCGAATCATTGGCGACTCAGCGCCGAAACGGCCATCGGCATCTTGGGTGCTGACGCCATGTTGTGGGGTGATGACGCCATCGAAGACAATCAGTGGGGTCATCACCTGTTGAGCCAATTCGCCATCCGCATCGGTGGTGGTACCGACGAGATCCAGCACAACATCATCGCCGAGCGCGGTCTCGGTCTACCGCGCGAACCCACGCCCGACAAGAACCTTCCGTGGCGGTCCCTCAATCGGGTCGGATGAGCGACGACGTCATGACGAATACCAGCCCCTCGATCATCGTCGACTCCACCCCCGAGGCCAAGGCCGCGTTCTACGCCGAGTTGCAGACGTACGTCGGACTCGAGGTTGGCGAACCGACGCCGGGACCCGACGAGGTGAACGCCCCCATGATCCGTCATCTGGTCGAAGCCGTGGGCGATCGCAACCCGATCTACACGAATCCCGAACTCGCCGCTGACAGCATCCACGGCGGAATCGTCGCCCCGCCAACCATGTTGCAGGCGTGGGTGATGCGGGGCATCGACGGTCCGGCGCGTGGAGGCAACGGACCGTACGAGAAGATGAACCAACTACTCTTCTCACGGGGCTTCACCAGCGTGCTGGGGACGAACAGCGAACAGTCCTACAAGCGTTATCTGCGACCCGGCGATCACCTGACCATGCGCACCGTGATCGACAGCATCAGCGACGAGAAGACCACGGGTCTGGGCACCGGTCATTTCGTGAGTACCCGCCAGGACTACTTCGACGCCGACGACCAACTGGTCGGGTCGATGCTTTTTCGTATATTCCGCTTCAAACCGGCGGCCAAAGTGCCACCGGCGAAGCCCCAACCTCGGCGTCCGCGTCCGGCCACCACGTACGACAACCAGTGGTGGTTCGACGAACTGGGCGAAGGTCGCTTGTGCGCCCAGGCGTGCGCCAACTGCGGACGCGTCCGCTTCCCGACCGGGCCGATGTGCCCGTCGTGCCACTCGCGTTCGTACGACAAGGTGGAGCTGCCCCTGTCGGGGACGATTCACAGTTTCGTCGTGGCCCACTATCCCCAAGTGCCCGGCTTCGATTATCCCCTGCCCATCGTGTTGGTCGACATGGACCCCAGCACCTCGCACATCGGCAAACTCGGTAACGACCGGGTGCGCATGATCATGAACACCGCCGACTCTGCCGAGTCGGCACTCGCCGTGGGCGCCCGAGTGCGAATCGAGATCCGTGCCACCGACCCCGACATGAAACTTCCCTTCGCCGTCATCGACCCGATTGGAGCAACATCGTGAACTTCGACCTCTCCGAGGAGCAGTTGGTCATCAGGGACCTCGCTCTGCAGATCTTCACCGAGCAGGCCACTGTCGAGCGCGTGAAGGAAGTCGAGAAGTCCGGCGGTTTCGACCGCGACTTGTGGCAGCAACTGGCCAACAGTGGCATTCAGGCGCTGTGCGTGCCCGAGGAGTTCGGCGGCAGCGGTTTCGGCGCGGTCGAATTGGCGTTGGCCCTCGTGGGACAAGGGCGCAACGTGGCACCGGTGCCGCTGTGGCTGAGCGGTGTCACCGCGTTGGCTCTGACGGATTTTGGAAGCCCGACCCAACAGGCCACGTACCTGCCGGGCATCGCCAGTGGAGAGACCGTGGCGTCCATCGCTTTGGCCGAGCAAGGTGTGAACGACGTGATGCGACCCACCGTCGTCGGCTCCACCTCGGGTGGTCGTGTGCACATCGAGGGCTTCAAGCCCGCTGTGCCCTTCGCTCAGCACGCCTCGCTGGGCCTCGTCCCCATCGACCTCGACGGCTCGGCGCAGATCGCCCTCGTCGATCTCCGCTCGACCACCGGTGTCGCGCTCACGCCAGTAGCCACCACCAATCACGAACCGCAGGCCCACCTCGAACTCGACATCGACATTCCCGTGGAGGCCATCCTCGGACACGGCGTCGGCATCGACGGTCGCGAGGCGCTGCGCTCACTGTACGAACATTCCCTGGTCGGGTTGGCCGCCCTTCAAGTGGGGGTAGCCGAGGGATCGTTGGCTCTCACCGCAACCCACCTGTCGGGACGCACCCAATTCGGCAAGCCGTTGTCGGCTTTTCAAGCCACCACGCAGCGCGCCGCTGACGGTTACATCACCGCCGAGGCCATGCGCGTGACCGCCCTCAACGCCGCGTGGCGATTGAGCGAGGGTTTCGACGCGCGACGCGACGTGGCCGTGGCCGCCTATTGGGCCAGCGAGGGAGCGCAACAAGTGGTCACCGCCGCTCAACACCTTCACGGTGGAATCGGCGCCGACGTCGAATACCCCGTTCACCGCTACTTTTTGTGGGGAATCCAGTTGGCCAGCGTCCTCGGCTCGGCCAGCGCCCATCTGTCCCGACTCGGCAATCTCATCGCCCGTACCTGAGTGACGATGAAACCATGACTTCGACGCTTCCCGACACCCGCACCTTTGCCAGCGTGAGCGTGGGCGATGAAATCGCTCCATTCGAGTTGCCACTCACGCGCACCCTCATCGTCAGCACCGCCATCGCCACTCGCGACTACCAGGTGGTCCACCATGATCCGTCCATCGCCGCCGAACGCGGTTCGAAGGACATCATCATGAACATCCTCACCTCCAACGCCTTCGTCGGTCGCTACATCACCGATTGGGCGGGCCCGAACAGTTTCATCTCGTCGGTGAAAATCCGTTTGGGCGCCCCCAACTACCCCGGTGACACGATGGTCGTCACCGGTTCGATCACAGCCAAAGACGACGACACCCGCACCGTCACCGTGGCCGTGAAGGGCACGAACTCCCTCGGTGACCACATGAACGCCACGGTCGAGGTGGTGTTGCCGTGAGCATCAATCGCCGCGGTAACCAACTCGGTGGCAGGGCCGCCATCACCGGCATCGGCGCCACCGAGTTCTCCAAGGACTCCGGACGCAGCGAGATGAGTCTCGCCAGCGAGGCCGTGGCCGCCGCCATCGCCGACGCCGGCCTGAAGCCGTGCGACATCGACGGCATGGTCACCTACAGCGCGGACAACAATCCCGACGTGGAGATCGCCCGACACGTGGGCATCGGGGCGCTACGCCATTTCAGCCGAGTGCACTATGGCGGCGGTGCGGCCTGCGGAACCATCGTCCAGGCCGCCATGGCCGTGGCCACCGGCGTCGCCGACGCGGTGGTGTGCTACCGCGCATTCAACGAACGCAGTGGTCGGCGTTTCGGTGCGGGCGTGCAAGACATCCCGATCGCGGCCACCGCCGAGCGCGCGCAGTTCTCGTGGACCACTCCCTCCGGACTGTTGACACCCGCGTCGTGGGTGGCCATGGTCGCGCGCCGCTACATGCACCTCTACGGTGCCACCTCGCAAGACTTCGGGCGGGTCGCGGTAGCCGGACGCAAGCACGCCGCCAACAACCCGGCGGCCTGGTTCTACAACGAGCCCATCACACTCGAGGAGCATCAGGCCAGTCGTTGGATCGTGGATCCGTTGCACCTGCTCGACTGCTGCCAAGAAAGCGACGGCGGACAAGCCCTGGTGGTGGTCAGCGCCGAGCGTGCCCGCGATCTGCCCAACACGCCCGCGCTCATCGTCGCCGGCGCCCAGGGCGCCGGGGACGAGCAGTGGACCATGACCTCGTTCTTCCGCGACGACATCGCTCAGCTACCCGAGATGAAAGTCGTCGCCGACGAACTCTGGACCTCGTCGGGTCTGACCCCGGCCGACATTCAGACCGCGATTCTGTACGACCACTTCACACCCTACGTGCTCATGCAGTTGGAAGAGTTCGGCTTTTGCGGTCGCGGCGAGGCCAAGGACTACATCGCCGACGGAGCACTCGAGATCGGCGGTCGTCTTCCGATCAACACCCACGGCGGTCAGTTGGGCGAGGCCTACATCCACGGAATGAATGGCATCGCCGAGGCGGTGCGTCAGATCCGGGGAACGAGCGTCAATCAGGTGGATAATGTCGTCAACGTCCTCGTCTCTGCGGGGACGGGTGTGCCCACGAGTGGGCTGATTCTGGGGGTAGATCGATGAGCCAGGCCACGAACCACGCGTTGAGTTTCGAGATTCTCGACGTCATTTCCAACGACGCCTACCGCAACGGCCCACCCCACGAGATGTTCGAGCAACTCCGCCGCGAGGCTCCTGTCGCGCGACACCGTGGTATCGAGGCCGGCTACCCCGAGTGGTTCTGGGCCCTCACGCGCCACGCCGACATCGTCGAGGTCAGCCGCAAGTTCCAGGTGTACTCGTCAGCCAAGAAGGGTTCGCTCATGAATCAGGATCGCCCCGACCTCGAAGCGGCGCGGTTGATGATCGACCTCGATCCACCGGACCACACCCGCCTCAAGAGTCTGGTGAACCGGGGCTTCACGCCCAAAGCCATGCGCATGCTCGAGGCACACTTCCGAGACGTGGCGGTATCGCTCATCGAGGAGGCGCTGGAGTCCGGAGAGGTCGACTTCGTCGACAAGGTTTCGGCCGAGCTACCTCTCATCGCCATCGCCGAACTGGTGGGTATCCCCGTCGAGGATCGTCGCAAGGTCTTCGATTGGTCGAACATCATGATCGGTTCCACCGATCCCGACTTCAATCAGGATCCCAACGCTCCGATGGTCGCGTCCATGGAACTGTACGCCTACTCCAACGAGTTGGCTCTGCAGCGCCGGGCCGATCCCAAAGACGACATCATCACCACCCTCATCTCCGAACACGATGGCGAGGTGTTGTCCGAGCACGAATTCGACCTGTTCATGCTGCTCCTCGCCGTCGCCGGCAATGAGACCACTCGCAACGGCATCAGCCACGGAACACTCGCCATGATCGAGCATCCCGATCAATGGGCCAGATTGAAGAGCGACTCTTCGCTCGTCACCTCGGCCGTCGAGGAGATTCTGCGCTGGGGCACGCCCGTGAACAACTTCGCACGCACCGCGGTGTGCGACGTCGAACTGCACGGAGTCACCATCAAAGAGGGCGAGACGGTGAGCATGCTGTATCCGTCGGCTAATCGCGACGAGGCGGTGTTCGAGAACCCCTTCACCTTCGACATCAGCCGCAACCCGAACCCTCACGTCACTTTCGGAGGTGGAGGACCACACTTCTGTCTCGGAGCCAACTTGGCCCGCCTCGAGATGCGCATCCTGTTCGAGGAAATGGCCAAGCGTGTCGACACCATCGAGCTCGCCGGCGAGGTTCGCAAGTTGCGCTCCAGTTTCATCCACGGCATCAAGACGCTGCCGGTGCACCTCACCCCCGCCAAATAATCACCCCGCGACTTCATCAGGAGATCCTCATGGGCAAGCCCGTCATCATCGAAGCCGGCCGCTCGGCCATCGGCAAGCGCAACGGTGTCTTCGCCGACACCCACGCCGCCACTCTTCTCGGTCGCATCCAGGCTGCGGTGCTGCAACGCGCGGGTGTCGATCCGATGAGCGTGGGTCAAGTGGTCGGGGGCTGCGTCACGCAAGCGGGCGAGCAGGCCAGCAACGTGTCGCGCACCGCGTGGTTGAACGAGGGTCTGCCGTGGCAGGTTGCCGCCACCACCATCGATTCCCAGTGTGGATCCAGTCAGCAGGCGAACCACATGATCCACAACATGATCGCCGCGGGAGTCATCGATTCGGGCCTGGCCTGCGGCGTGGAGCACATGAGCAAAGTGTGGCTGGGCGCCAACGTTCCACGACTCGGCGAAGGTGCCGACGTCACCCTCTTGAACGGCAGTTCCAAGCCGGCCGACTTCGCCCTCGACATGCCCGATCAATTCGGTGCCGCCGAGCGCATCGCGAGTCGTCGGGGTATCACCCGCGCCGACGTCGACTACCTCGGCCTCATCTCCCAACAAAAGGCCATTCGCGCCACCTCGGAGGGTCGCTTCGAACGTGAGATCATCCCGGTCGAGGTCGTCGATGCCGACGGCAACACCACCGTCGTCACTCGCGACGGTGGTCTGCGCGAGACCTCCGCCGAGAAGTTGGCGTCGCTCAATCCGGTGTTGCCCGATGGCATCCACACGGCCGGCAACAGCAGTCAGATCAGTGACGGTGCCGCCGCGGTTCTGTGGATGGACGAGGACCGCGCTCGCGCCGAGGGTCTGCGTCCTCGCGCGCGGATCGTGGCCCAATGCCTCGTGGGGGCCGAGCCCTACTTCCACCTCGACGGACCCGTGCAGTCCACGGAGAGGGTGTTGGCCGACGCTGGTATGACGTTGAAAGACATCGACATCGTCGAGATCAACGAGGCCTTCGCCAGCGTCGTGCTGAGTTGGGCCCAGGTGCACGGCGTCAGTCGCGACGAATTGATGACCAAGGTGAACGTGAACGGAGGAGCGATCGCGATCGGTCACCCGGTCGGTTCCACCGGAAGCCGTCTGATCACTACGGCCCTGCACGAATTGGAGCGCACCGACAAAGAGTTCGCGTTGGTGACCATGTGTTGTGGTGGAGCCGTGTCTACGGGCACCATCATTCAGCGAATCGGCTGACTCAGCGCGTCGAGCGAACCAAACCCAAGCCGGCAGTGGCCACCAACTCGCGCTGGATCTCGTTCACACCACCACCGAAGGTGTTGATCTGAGCGGCGCGAGCGGCGCGCTCGACCTCGCCGTGGATGACGGCCCCATCGGAGCCATCGCGCAGGTGCGACATCGGACCGAGAATGCCTTGCATGATGCGATACACCTCGACGGCGCGCTCGGTGCCGAACACCTTCACACCGCTCGCTTCGGCCGCTCCGAGCGTGTTGTCGGCCACACTCTGGGCCAACTTCCACGTCATGAGCCGAATGGCGTCGAGCAGGGCGTGGCACTTGGCCAGATCTTGCTGGACCCAGGCCACGTCGATCATCTTTTCTCCCCCGGCGGCACCCGACGGAGTCACCCGACACCACGTCGTGACGTCGTCCAGCAAGCGCTCGGTCAATCCGGACAAGGCGGCCAAACCCACGCGCTCATGATTGAGTTGCATGGTGATGAGCTTCCAGCCACCGTTGATCGGTCCGATCACATTCTCCTTGGGTACCCGCACATCGGTGTAGTACGTAGCCGTGGTGACCACGCCGCCGACGGTGACGATCGGGGTCCACTCGAAACCCTTGGTGTTGGTGGGGACGATGATGATGCTGATTCCCTGATGCTTCGGGGCGTCGGCGTCGGTACGACAGGCCAACCAGACGTAGTCGCTCTGATTGGCCCCCGACGTATAGACCTTGTTGCCGTTGATGACCCATTCATCACCGTCCAATTCGGCAGTGGTGCGCAAACTGGCCAGATCGGTTCCCGCCTCGGGCTCGGTGTATCCGATCGCGAAGTTGATCTCACCTTTCAAGATGCCGGTGAGGTATCGATCCTTTTGGGCCTGGGTGCCGTGCGCCATGATCGCTGGTCCGACGGTGTTCACGGTGACGAAAGGGAACGGCGCGTGCGCACGCTGGATCTCGTCGAACATGATGAATTGATCGGTGGCCGGCCGGCCCTGACCGCCGAACTCCTTGGGCCATGCGAGGCCCAGCCAACCGTCGGCACCCATACGGCGCACCAAGTCGCGGAACAACGGCTTACCCTCACCCGACTCGCCCAACTCGGCGCGTACCTCGGGGGTGAGCATGGCCGCGAAATACTCGCGAAGCTCTTTGCGCAAAGCCTGCTGGTCGGGTGTTTCGGCGAGGAACATGGGCCGATCCTACTCCACCATCTGACGACTCCTCAGAAACCGAGCGGGCGAAATGTGAGCGAAATCTTGTGACCTGTGAGGTCCCGGGGGGAGGAGCAGGGACCGCCAAGTTGTCAGTCTTGCGTCAATTCCGGGGCTGAGCGGTTCGGCCGCCTCCGTCCCGCTAGACACGGTTCGTGCGTTTGATCCATCCCCGTGTCGACGATGTGTCCGTCGACGTCGCCTACGACCTGACCGACCGCCCTCGCCGTGAGGACCGCCCGTGGGTCGTCATGTCCATGATCAGTACCGCCGACGGAGCCGTGTCGCTCGAGGGGAACTCGTCACTTCTCGGGGGCCCCACCGATCGGGAGGTCTTCCTCCATCTTCATCGCTCGGCCGACAGTGTGCTCGTTGGCGCCGAGACGGTTCGACAAGACGTGTACACCCCTCTCGCCGCCCACCAGGTGCTGGTAGTGGTCTCCAAAACCGGCGACCTCGGGCGAAACGCCACAGCACTCACGGTCGCGGGCAACACACGCATCGTGGGCGGCGACGTACGTGACATCGTTCTCGACTTGCCGGGGCGTCTGTGTGTGCTCGAGGGAGGCCCGAGTCTCAACGCCCAGATGCTGACCGCCGATCTGGTGGACGAGATCTGCCTGACCATCGCACCCCGCTTCGTAAGTGGAGCCAGTCAGCGCATCGCGGCCGGTCCGCTCGCCCTTCGCGAACCGTGGGATCTCGCTCACATTGCCACCGACGACGGCTTCGTTTTTCTGCGTTACTTGCGCGCGTCGTCCGGGAACTGACCGACGACACCCAACTTCGGCAGCGTGTTCACGGGAGGTCGCTCCCCCACGTTCAACAGGAGTGTTTCCCCCGACTTGCGACGTAACGTCGGTTGCGTATCGACCGGGGTCGGTGGATTCGCCGTGCGGGCCAAGACGGTCGCGGCCACCTCAGCCGCCTGAATCGCCAACGTCTCCAGATTGTGATGGCGATGCAGTCGAACGCCGAGGTCCACTTGTGCCAGGCTGGAGGGCCCAAAGACGCTCGCCATGTCGATGATCATGCCGATCTCGACCCCCCAACCGGTGGCGAATGGGATGGCCTCCAACATCGATCGACGCCCGGCATACTCGCCGGCCAGAGGCTGTTGCATGTCGGCGATCGACGGAAAGAACATCGACAACAAGGGCCGAGCCACCAGTTCGGTCGTGCGTCCACCACCACCCAGGTGGGATGGCCGCTCGTAGCTGGCTTTCACCAGACCTACCTCGGCGTCGATCAGCAACGGCATCACCAATCGGACGATCCAATCGATACTGAAGCTGGTGATGTCGCCATCGATCCAGACCACGATGTCGCCCGTGCTGGCCAGAAGACTGGCCCACAGCGCATTGCCCTTGCCTTCGCCCTTCCCGTGGAGGGAGTGCACGAGATCAATGTGAACCACGCTGGCTCCGGCCTCAACGGCGATCTCACTGGTGCCATCGTTCGAATCATCGTCCAACACGATGAGCTCATCCACCAAGGTACCGAGCAACTGGGGTTCGATCAGACGTACCAAATCTCCGATGGTTCCGGCCTCGTTCTTGCACGGAATGCAGACCGAGACGGTGCGATCGCCCTTCATCAAGAGCGCAGTCTCCAGGGTCCAGCCGGAGGGATCGAATGTCTTCACGCTCATGTCGCCTCGCCCCGCTCGCCCTAATCTGCCGAGCATGTTCTTGTACGGCGTCGTGAACGCCTCTCCGGATTCGCTCAACACCGAGTCAATCGCCCTCGACGCCACCGCCGCTACCCGTCGCGGTGAGTACCTACTCGGCAACGGCTGCGACGGCATCGATCTCGGCGGTCAAGGCAGCACCGACAACGCCACCGTCGTGTCGTGGCAGGAGGAATGGGAACGATTGGAGTCCATCGTGAAGGCCCTGGCCGCGTTCGGCGTGCCCGTGAGCATCGACTCTTGGAAGCCCGAGGTGACGCGACGCGCCTTGGCCACCGGTGCCACCGTGATCAACGCCGCCGACGGCATGCAGACCGACGAGATGTGGCAGGTGGCCGCGGACTTCCGAGCTCCGATCGTACTGCCGTTCCTGTCGGGTCCGAACCCCCGCGAGATGGAGATGGTTCGCACCGACCCGGTGAAGGTGATGTTGGAGTTTTTCGAGGCCCAGCTCGCCGTCGCCGACCGATTCGGTCTGCGCGAGCTGTGCATCCTCGATCCGGGAACCGGTTTTGCGCCATCGAACTGGCCGTGGGAGGAGAGGTACGTCTACCAAAAGCACGTGTACTCCAACCTGTCCGCCCTTCGCGTGTTCGGTCTTCCGCTCTACATCGCCCTCCCATGGAAAGAAACGGCTCAACATGACGAACTGCTCGAGATCGTTCTGCGTCAGCGACCCGAGTTCGGGCGCGGCCACTACCCCGAGAAGATTCGGCGCGTCGAACGATTGGTGATCGAGAGCATGTGAACTCACACGAGGCGGGTCAGCGCGTCAGCGGCCCTCGCGGATACACCGCATCGGGTGGTAGATCCGTCTCCCAGCCAGCCGGGCACCGATCGGGGGCCACCTCTTTCAACGGCGCCAAGACGAAACGACGCTCGGCGTACCGCGGGTGGGGCACCGCCAGGTTTCCGCCGTCGATCACCACGTCGTCGTAGAACAACAGATCCAGGTCGAGGGTGCGCGGACCCCAATGCACGATTCGCTCGCGACCGGTATCGGCCTCGATGCGGTGCAGCCAACGCAATAGCGCGTACGGATCGAGCTCGGTGTCGATAGCCACGACCATGTTGAGGTAGGCATCCTGGTTCTCGGGGCCGCCAACCGGGTCGGTCTCGAACACCTGAGATTCAGCGGTGACGCGGTCACCCAATTGCTCCAAGGCGTAGCGCAGATAACCGGCGCGGTCGCCGATGTTGCTGCCCAGGGCGATGATCGCCTTGTGCACGCTGCTGGTCGAAAAGTCCGATCGCACTCGGCGCAGGCGCACCGCCGTCGATCCGATGTCCTCGGGAATGGGCGGCTCCAACTTGGTGAGGGTCAAATCGACGGCGCGCACCAGCGGGAACGACAGCACGACCTCGGTCATGTGTTGGGCCAATCGCTCGAGCAACTGGTAGCGGGTGTTGCGCGCCAACTCTGCGAGGGCCACCGCCACCTCGCCGTAGTGCACCGTCTGCGTCAGGTCGTCGCTTTGACCGGCATCATGGAGATCGACCTCGATGTCGACGTCGATCTGCAGGGGCTGTGGGGTGACCCGCTCATGGTCCAGAACGCCGATGATGCTCACGACCCGCAAGCGCTCGATGAAGATGTGGTCCGTCGATCGACCCGTCACGGCTCATCAAGTTACCGTTGGGTCGTGTCCGACGGCACCCCTCGTTCGTCGTCTGGTCTCGCTGCCGCGACGTTCGGCGGGTGTTCACTCGTCGTGGGCCCCCTTGGACCAGCGAAGTCACCACGCCGCCACCGTCCCTCGGGGGACGCAGCATTCACACCGACATGATTTCGTCCTCCACCATCGATGGGATCGTGTCAGGCCGGGTCTAGCCGCGTCTCGACTGCAGGAGCGCGGTGACGATCCTGCCGTCAGCCTTGCCTTTGCTGGCTTTCATGATGGCGCCCACCAACGCGCCCATGGCCTTCTCCTCGCCGGCGCAGTACTTCGCCCACGCAGCGGGCTGAGCGGCGATGGCGTCGTCGACGATGGCCTCCAACGCCGAGGTGTCCAAGGCCTCGAAACCTTTGGCCGTGGCGATCGCCTCGGCGTCGCCCCCGCCGTTGGCCACCAATTCGGCCAGCACAATCTTGGCCTGGGTCGAGGTCAACGTACCGCTGACCTCCATGGTGATCATTCGCGCCAGGTCGAGCACAGGGACGCTCGGTCGAGCACCCTGCTCGGCGTACGCCTCTTTCACGTGCACCAAGGCGCGAGCCGGATCGGCGCCCGATTCGGTGACAGCCAACACGTAGTCGTCTTGTCCACGCTCGACCACCACCATCACCGCTTCGCCGTCGGCCGCAGCACCGGTCGCCCGAGACAGACGCACTCGACGCTCGCGCGGGAGCAGGGGAAGTGCCGCTCGCACGGCCTCGATCCACTCGGCCCCCGGATCCAGCGGAACCAGGTCCGGTTCGAGGAAGTACCGATAATCGTCGGCGTCCTCCTTGGAGCGCAAAGTGTGCGTACGACCATCGCTTTCGTCCCAGTGACGAGTCTCCTGTCGAATGGACTCGCCAGCTTCGACGAGGGCGATCTGCCGACGAGCCTCGTACTCGATGGCTCGACCGAGGGAGCGAACGGAGTTGACGTTCTTGATCTCACAACGCGTGCCGAGCGGCGAGCCCGGCTTGCGCACGCTGACATTGGCGTCGCACCGCATGGAGCCCTCCTCCATCTTGGCGTCGCTCGCACCGATCGCCACCAGGATTTGGCGCAACTCGGTGACGTACTGCTTGGCTTCGTCGGGGCTCGCGATGTCGGGACGTCCGACGATCTCGACCAAGGGAACGCCGGCGCGGTTGAAGTCGATCAACGAGTGATCACTACCGTGAATCCGACCACCGGTACCACCGACGTGGGTGCTCTTACCGGTGTCTTCCTCGAGATGGGCGCGTTCTATGCCGATTCGCTTACCACCCGGAAGTTCGAGCCAGCCGTCGATGTTGAGAGGTTGGTCGTACTGCGAGATCTGATACGCCTTGGGCATGTCGGGATAGAAATAGTTCTTGCGATGGAACGTGCTCGGTTGCACCGTGCAATTCAGAGCCAAGCCGATTCGCATGGCCAACTCCACGGCCCGACGATTGAGAACCGGAAGGGCGCCGGGCAGGCCGAGCGTCACCGGGTCGATGTGGGTGTTGGGTTCGTCACCGAAACGGTTGGCGCTGGCCGAAAACAACTTGGTCGCCGTCGCCAACTCCACGTGCACCTCGAGACCACACACCACTTCGTAGCCGTCGATCAGATACGAACCGTCGTTCGGTGCGACCTCCATCTCGGCGGGGCTCACGATCGACCTCCGGTGGCGACCATGTGTCGTTCGAGGGCGGCGGCCACCTTGAACATGGGTCGCTCGCCGAGTGTGGAAGCCATCACCTGTACCCCAATGGGAAGACCATCACGGGAATCACCGAACGGAACACTCATCGCGGGGTGTCCGGCCAGGTTGGTGGGAATGGTGTAGACGTCGCAGAGGTACATGGCCAACGGATCGTCGGCTTTCTCGCCCACGTTGAACGCGGGAATCGGTGAGGTGGGCGTCAGCAACACGTCGGCCTTGCCGTAGGCGCGGGCGAAATCGTCGCTGATGAGACGGCGCACCTTCAGGGCCTTACCGTAGTAGGCGTCGTAATAACCGGCGGACAACGCGTAGGTGCCCAGCATGATGCGACGCTTCACCTCGTCGCCGAACCCGGCGGCACGCGTAGCCATGTACATGGAGTTCGTGTCGACCGAATCGACCCGTCGTCCGTAACGCACGCCGTCGTAACGAGCCAGGTTGCTACTGGCCTCGGCGGGAGCGATGAGGTAATACGCGGTGATCCCGTACTTCAGCGTCGGCAATTCGACGTCGACGATGGTCGCACCGGCGGCACGCAACGCGTCGAAGGCCGCCTCCAGGCGACCCAGTACGTCGGGATCGGCCCCTTCGGGCATGTCGGTGATGCGGCCGATGCGCATTCCCTTCACGTCCTGGTCGAGGACCGACAAGAGGTCGAGCGGTCCTTGGGGGATCGAAGTGGAGTCCAGGGGATCGTGACCCGAAATGGACTCCAGGATCAACGCCGAGTCGCGCACATCGACCGAGAACGGACCGATTTGATCGAGACTGCTGGCGAAGGCCACCAAGCCGTAGCGACTGACGGTGCCGTAGGTCGGCTTCACGCCCACCACACCGCACAGCGCGGCGGGTTGGCGAATGGATCCACCGGTGTCACTGCCGAGGCTCACCGGAGCGAAAGCGGCGGCCACGGCCGCGGCACTACCGCCACTGGATCCGCCGGCCACCCGCGAGGTGTCGCGTGGGTTCAGCGTGACACCGAAGGCCGAGTTCTCGGTGCTCGAACCCATCGCGAACTCGTCGAGATTCGTCTTGCCCACGAACACCGCCCCCAACTCAGCCAATCGCGACACCACCGTGGCGTCGTACGGGGGCTTCCATCCCTCGAGAATGCGAGACGAACAGGTGGTGGGCACGCCCCGCGTGCACATGTTGTCCTTGAGCGCGATCGGGACACCCGCCAGCGGTCCCGGATCATGTCCCGCGGCCACCACGTCGTCGACACGGGCGGCAATGACGCGCGCGGCGTCGGCCGTGACCAGATTGAAGGCGTGAATGTCGGCCTCTCGTTCGGCGATGCGTCCCAAATGATCCTCGAGGATGGCGGCGGCTTTCACCGAGCCGGAACGCACGGCCTCGGCGATGTCGAAGGCGCTGGAGGGGAAAGAGACCATGTTCAGCCCTCCAACCCGATGATCGGGGGCACCCTGAAACGTCCGTCCTCTGTCGCCGGAGCATTGGTCAACACCTCGTCACGATCCAAGCTGGGCATCACCACGTCGTCACGCAGGACGTTGGCCAGCGGATACGGCTGCGTCATGGGGGCGACGTCGGACAGATCGAGGGAGTCGATATCGGCGAAGTGCTCGAGCATGACGGCCAGTTGCCCGGTCATGCGAGCGATCTCGTCATCGCTCACATCGAGTCGGGCCAGACGGGCCACCTTGGCTACGGCGTCGGCCGAGATTCTTTCGCGGGAGGGATCGGGCACGAGTCTCAATGCTACGAGCCGGACAGGTGGACGAGCACCGCTGATTCGGGCCAGATGGCGGGAGGCGCCAAACCGATGTCGCGTAGAAATGCGCCCGACACGCGTTGGGGACGACCCGCGAGGGAATCACTCGACCACGCCGGTTGATCCGCGGCCGTTCCCGAGAGCGGAACCGTCGCACGGGTCAGCGGGATCAGATTCACCGTGTAGTCACGCGCGGCATCGAGTCCGAGAATTCGCCATGGCGGTGGCACCGCGGCCTGAGCGGTCACCAACTGCACGTAGGCGACGATGGCTTCGGACCGATCGGAGGCGATGACGCCGTGGGACAAGGCCGAACCGCCGGTCAGATCGAACGTCTCGAATCGAACTGCGTCCCCGGAGTGGATCAGCGCTCGAAAGCGTTTGTGAACCGCGACGAGATGGGAAAGATCCGCCAACTCGTCCTCGCCCATGGCCGAGACGTCGGCCTCGACACCCATGTGACCGAACATCGCGGTGACGCCGCGTAACTCCATCGACAAACGTCGACCCGTGGTGTGCGAGCGGGACGGTCCGACGTGTGAGCCCATCACCTCGGCCGGGATGATCATGGAGGCGCCCCGCTGAATCAGCTGACGCTCCAGGGCGTCGTTGCAATCACTCGTCCACACTCTCTCGCAGCGTCGCAGGATCTCGAAATCGATGCGACCACCTCCCGAGGCGCAGGACTCGAACTCGACGTCTCGATGACGTCGACGCAACTCGTCCATCATCGCGTACACGGCCTTGGTCAGTGCGTGGGTGATCGCCGTGCCATCGGCACCGCTGGCCTGCACGTGCCAACGGTTCATGTCCCACTTGACGTACGTGATTTCGTGCCCGGTCAACAGATCGTCGAGAGCCGACAGCACGTGCTCGTAAGCCGCCGGATTCGTGAGATCCACCACATGTTGCCGACGCCCCATCACCGGGTCGTATCCATCAGTGGTGGCGGCCCACTCGGGGTGAGCGCGCAATAGGTCACTGTCGGGATTGGCCATCTCGGGCTCGACCCATATGCCGAATTCCATGCCCAGATTTCGAACCTGCGCGATCAGGGGTGCGAGGCCGTTGGGATACACGGTCGAAGAGACCGTCCAATCTCCGAGTCCGGTCTGATCGTTGCGACGCCCACCGAACCAACCATCGTCCAGAACGAACCGCTCGACCCCGACCGACGCGGCCGCCTCGGCCAATCGACTCAGACGCTCCTCGTCGTGCGAGAAATAGACGGCCTCCCAGGTGTTGAGGTGCACCGGTCGGACTCGACGAGCGTTCGCTGGTAGCCGTCGGCGAACCTCCCGGTGAAACGAGCGTGACGCACCGTTCAAACCCGAATTCGAGTACACACCGATCACGTCGACCGCGGACAAACTCTCTCCGGAATACACACACATCTCGCCCGGGTGGAAGAGCTCGCCCGCCTGCACGTAACGACGTCCGTCGGGCATCCATTCGGCGTACATCGAATGGTTGCCACTCCACGCTGCATGGATCCCCCACACCTGTCCGTTCCACTCGTCCGATGAGGACTCCAGAGCGAACAAGTACGGCGGATGTTCGTGCGACGTTCGCCCCATCCGATTTTCGCTGGTCCATGCGCCGTACGGCCACGAGAAACGTTGCAATTGCAACTCTCGGGACCAGCGACCGGCGAAGACCCCGAGTTCGGTTGCTCCACTGACTATGGGAAGCGTCACCGTAAACGAGTTCAGCATCACCGGGGAATTCGAGTTGTTGCGGAAGTCGGCTGACGCGGTCAGAACCCCGTCATCGGCCAGATGGAGACGACCGATGATCTCCGACTCGGACACCTCGTCGATCGCGCGACTCTCGAGAACCAGGCCCCCGTCGATTCTCGTCACTGCGTGCTCGGCGGCGCGAAAACGAGGCGACCAATGCCGACCACCCCGACGATGAACCTGCAACCCCGGGCGCCCCGCGAAGCCGTCCCCGTGCATGGGCACCATGGAAATAGGGGCCACCACGTCGATCGTCCCGTGGGCGGGAATACCCTGCTGCCACTGCGTCGGATCCTGACTCAAGGCGGCGCCCCAATGCAGGATCACGGGAATACCCCGCGACACGTCGACCACCACGCTCGTGGTGTCGGCGCGCAGGTGCTCGATCGACTGGTGCACGGACTCAACCTAATGGGCGGCAAGAATGACGCCGTGCCCGAGAGCCAGCGCCGCATCGACCCGTTTCTCGGAACCACCATCCACATAGTGGGTGGTCGCCAAAGCCGACCGATTATCTCCGATGGTCGGTCGGTGACCGCTTGCCCGTTCTGCGTCGGTGGTCTCGAGGCACCCGACCCCTACGAGACGCGTTGGTTCATCAACCGTTGGCCGCCCATGGACGGTGATCGTTGCGAGGTGATCCTGTATTCACCGAATCACGACGCGAGTTTCGCCTCGCTCGGCGTCGACGGTATCGCTCGGGTGATCGACCTGTGGGTCGAGCGCACCGAGACTCTCGGCGCACGAGACGACGTCGAGTTCGTCCTCGTCTTCGAGAACCGCGGGACCAGCATCGGCGCCACCATCTCGCATCCGCACGGGCAGATCTACGCCTACGACCACGTTCCCCGACGAAGCAACCAGTTGCTCGGCACGGGCGGATGGGTGCCTTCCTTCGACGACCAACTCCTCGTCGTCGGGAACGACAGCATGATCGCGGCCGTTCCCCCTGCGCCCGTGTATCCCGTCGCGGTCACCATCGCCCCTCGAGTCCGCGTCGGCCGGCTGAGTGAACTGGACCGCGCGACCCGTCGGGATCTGGCGAGCATGCTCGCCGACGTGCTCGACCGGCTCGACCGGCTCTACGACGAACCGATTCCCTACATGCTGTGGGTGAATCAACGCCCATTCACCGCCGGTTTCGATGACGCCTGGCTGAACATCGAAATCGTCTCGCCGTGGCGCGCGGCGAATCTCCCTCGCTACATCGCCGCCGCCGAGGTGGGCGCCGGCGAGTACTTCAATCCGGTGGTGCCCGAGGAGTTGGCGCTGCGATTACGCGCGTCGAATGATCAGTCGGTGTAGGGCGCAAAAACCGGGGGGCGCTTGTCGAGGAACGACTGCACCCCCTCTTGAAAGTCGGAGCTCTTCACCGATTCGTTCATGAGGTGGATCGCATCGGTGGTTGCGGCATCCACGTCGCGCAACCAGTCGCCGTACACCTGACGCTTCATGGTGGCCCAGCTGATCGGGCAACAGTTCGTGGCCAAGTCCTCGGCGTACGCCATCACTTTGTCCATCAACTCCTCCGCCGGGTACACGGCGTTCACCAATCCCATGCGCTCGGCTTCGTCCGCGGTGATGACGCGACCCGACAACAACAAGTCGAGAGCCCGTGCCGAACCGACGAGGCGCGGCAGGGCCCACGATGATCCGTATTCGGCGATGAGGCCGCGACGACTGAACGACGTGGTGAGCTTGATGCCACCGGCGGCGAAGCGCAGGTCGCAAAAAATCGCCAAAACGAAGCCGACTCCGGCGGCGGCACCGTTCATGGCGGCGATCACGGGCTTCGGGTAATCCAGAAGATCGCTGAAGCGACCAACTCCGGTGGCCGGGCCGGCCCCACCGGCGGGATTCGCCCGAATCTGGTTCAAGGCGTCCATGTCGGCTCCTGGGCAGAAGCCCTTACCGGCGCCGGTGATGACGACGACGCGCACTTCGGCGTTCACGCGGAACTCGGCGAGGCGTTCGAAGAAGCGCTTCGACATGACCGAACTCCACGCGTTCATACGCTCGGGATTGTTCAAGGTGATGATCCCGACACCCGAGGGGGTCACCGAGGCGAGAACGAGATCAGGACTGTTCGACATTCTCCCGACGGTAACCGAGCCGTGCTCGACGGGCACAAATGAGCAAGCACAGCACGCCCCCAACCACCAGCACGATGGCCATCCATTGGTTGAGACGTAATCCCCCGCCCTCCTTGGCCGGGTCGATGCGTAGACCCTCCACCCAGAAGCGACCGACGCCGTATCCCAACACGTAACCCGCCAACAGTCGACCGGGTTGTGAATCGATCATTCGACGCCCGATCACGATGAGCACGACCATCAAGGCGAGGTTCCACAGTGACTCGTAGAGAAAGGTGGGATGGAACAACGTGCCCGGCTCGTAACCGGCGCCGGCCACCTTGTCGGCGTCGACCTCGAGTCCCCACGGCAACGTCGTCGGACGACCGAACAGCTCTTGATTCCACCAGTTACCCCAACGACCGACGGCTTGGGCCAGCGGAAGCGCGGGGGCCACGGCCCACAGCGTCGGACCCACTGGCATCCCGCGACGCTTGATGACCCATACACCCACGACGATTCCCAACAACATTCCGCCGGGAATGCCAAGGCCACCCTTCCAGAACTGCACGATGGCCACCGGGTCGTCGGAGAAACGGTCCCACTCCGTGGCCACGTGGTACAGCCGTGAACCGATGACGCCGGCCGGCACCGCCCAGATCGCCACCGCGTTGGCTTCATCGGCGCCACCGACACCGATCAGTGTCAGTCGCCGACCCCACAACCGCACCGCCAGGATCACGCCGATCGCGATCATCAGACCGTAGGCCCGCAACTGCAGGGGACCAATCCGCAGCGAACCCGATCCCGGACTGGGGATCGACCCCACGACCGACGTCCACAGGTTCGTCATCGGCGCCACGTCGAGGGCGGAACTCACGCCGTGACTTGGTCGGCGAACGCCACGGAGGCCTCGAAAATACGTTCCTTGTCGAAATCCTGGGTCGCCACGTGAAAACTGCGATCGAGCAAGATGCGTTCGATGGGGCCACCCCAGGCGGCCGCCAATTGATCGCTGGTGGCCGGATCCACCACGTGGTCATTTCTCGACGTGATCAACAACATCGGCACCCGACTGCTGGAGTAACGCTCGACCATGGGCGTGATCCCCTCCTCCACCAATGAAACCAAAGGAGCCAACGGGGTCTCGGAGTACGAATTCTCCTTCACGTCAGGGTCCGCGATGTCCGAACCGATGCCGGGGAACGTCTCGGTTCCTTCGGCCAACATGCCCTTCACCATCTCGACCATCTCGGGTGCTTGGGGTTGAGACGCCGGGTTGATGCACACGATGCCCGACACTTCGGGGTGCTCGAGGGCGGTCCACAATGTCAGTGAGCCCCCCATCGACAATCCGACCACGACGACTTTGTCGACCCGCGCCGACAACTTCTCGAACGTCTTGTCGACGACGGACGACCAATCACTCCAACGAGTGGGGATCATGTCGCTCACCGCAGTGCCGTGGCCGGGAAGTCGTGGCAACTCCACGTGATAGCCGGCGGCGGCGAAAGCTTCGGCGAGCCCCCGCATCGACGACGGGTTGCCGGTGAAGCCGTGAATGCACAGTGCCCCCACCCTCGAAGATCCTTCGTGACTCCAGGCTTCGGCTCCGGAAAGAACCGGTGATCGATCGATGTGCGCGCTCATTCCCCTTTTCTAGCCGATGAACCGGGTCGATCAGACTCGAACGCCGAATCGCTCCTCGGCGATGCGCACGAAGGCCTCCACCACGTGCGGATCGAACTGGGTGCCGGCGGCGCGCGCGATGTAACGCACGGCATCGGGGACGGTCCAGGACTTCTTGTACACCCGATCGCTGGTCAGTGCGTCGAACACGTCGGCCACCGCGCAGATACGACCCGACATGGGAACCTCGGTGCCCCCGATGGCGTTCGGGTAACCGGTCCCGTCCCAACGCTCGTGGTGATTCAAGGCAACCTGCTCGGCGAGTTGGACAAGCGGGCTGTTGCTCCCCGACAGGATGCGCGCTCCCAATGTGGTGTGGGTCTTCATCACCTCGAACTCGGCCGAGGTCAAGGGCCCCGGCTTCAGGAGAATCGAGTCCGGAATCGCCACCTTGCCGATGTCGTGCAGACGGGCCGCCAATCGCAGGCGTTCCGACCAGACCGGGTCCTGCCCCAACAAGTGGGCTATCTCGGCGCACATGTCCCCCACGCGCACCGTGTGTTCACCGGTGTCGGTGTCACGAAACTCGCCGAGAATGGCCAGGCGCTCGAGGGCCTCGAGTTGGAACTGCTCCAGTTCGGTGGTGCGCCCGACGACCAAGCCCTCCAACTCCGAGGTGCGTAGTCGCAGGATCTCGGCCTGCTGGCGGGCCTCCTCGGCCTCGTGAGCGATCTGCAGGGTCTTGATACGAATGTCGGTGCCCTCGTTGAACATCTGCTGATTGACCTTGAATTTGCGCTCGAGATGGAAAACCGCTTTCTCGAAGTCGCCGACGGCCTTGAGGGACTCGGCGAGCGCGTCGTGAGCCGACATCACCACCGGCTTGGCACCGATCACCTCGGCGAGCCCGAGCGCACGGTCCAGGTGAACGATGGCCGTTGCGTGTTCCCCGGCCGCCATCTCCACCCGCCCGAAAGCCAATTCGACTCCCGAGCGCACCGAATCATCGAAGCTGACGCTCGACGCGTCGAGCATCGCCAGCGCCGCCTCCAGCAGCACGCGGGCGTTCGAGAAATCGGAACACTTACCGTAGGACTCCGCCAACGACGACAGCACCTCGGGCAGGAACCCTGGTGCGTGTCGTCGACACAATTCCAATGCACGCTCGCCGATTTTGATCGCCTCGTCATATTCGCCTCGCTCCGCGCGCAACGTCGCCACGTTGGCCAAGGTGATGGCATCGAAGTCGGGACGATTCAACTCGGCGTTGACGGTGATCGCCGCCTCGTAATTCACGATGGCACGATCAGTGTCACCCAGTTCGTGGTGAATCGTGGCGATGGTATTGAGGAGGTTGCCCTCGTCGACCCGGTGATCGGTACCCCGGTAATAGTCGAGGGCCTGCATGCAACACGAGAGGGCCTCAGAGTGATTCCCCGAGTTCGTGTGCACGAGACCGATCAAGTTCAACGACCACGCCAGCACCAGTGGGAGATCGTGCGATATGGCGAAGTCACGGGCCTCGACGGCGAGTGCGAAGGCGTCGCCGGGTTGTCCGTCGTAGTGAGCCAGTGATGCCAGTCGGTAGAGGGACTCGGCCTCTCCGAGGTGATCACCTTCGGCGCGCGCCAACGCTCGCGCCTGTTGCACCAGAGAGCGAGCCCGCTCCGGCTCGGTGACTTCGTGGGTGCGCGCGAGATCCAACAACAGTCGCGCGGACGCGTGCGAACGACCGGACAGCGCCGCCGACCCCGCTCCTTGCTGCCGTTCCGTGATGGGCACCCGAACTCCTGACGACCCGTCGAGGGCGACGGGACCACTTTTCTTCGGCCCGTGGGGACGGAATCTTGAACATGTCGGGGAAAACGTCCTTGATCAGGCAAAATTCACCCCGTGAGCAAGCGCATGAGCGGGAACTTCGGACGTCGAGGGCGTCGGCGCGACGTGGACGGCGCGGCTCTGGTCGCCCTGGTCCCCGTGCTCGTCGTCGTCCCGGTCTGGCTGTTGGCCATGGTCGTACTGTGGTGGCCCCTCTGGCTCGTCTCGGGGGTGTCGTACCTGCAGGTGGCTCTCGGCTACCTCCTGCTCGGCGTCGTCTTGTTCGTTCCGATGGTGCAGCGACGCCTGCTCACCAAAATGATCGGAGCCCGCAAACCGACGGCGTCGGAGGCCCCGCGCCTGCAAAAGGCCTTCAACGAGGTCACCCAAGCCTGGCATCTGCGTCGCCACAACTTCGCGGTCGGCGTCGTCGACGACGACGACCTCAACGCCTTCGCCTGCGGCGGTCACCTCGTGGTGGTCACGTCTCATGCGGCGCGAGCTCTCGATCACGACGAATTGTGCGGTGTGCTCGCCCACGAGATCTGCCATCACCTCGGTTCCCACACCATCGCGCTCACCATCAATCAGTGGCTGATCATGCCGGTGGTGTTGTTGGCGCGCGTCGGTTCGTTCCTGCGCGACGTTTCGATTGCCGCCACCGACAACTTCGCGGGTGGCAACGACTTCGCGCGTGTCGCCGGGCGTATCGTCTCGGCCCTCTTCGCCACCACGGCGTGGGTGTTCGGATCGGGCTTTGCCGTCGCTCGCTATCTCACGAATCGTGTTGGGCGTTCCGCGGAGTTCAGCGCCGATCGCCGCGTGGTGGCCATGGGGTACGGACGACAATTGGCGGCCGCGCTTCGACACACGTCTGGTTCGGGATCGTCCGCCCATCCTCCGGCCCGCACACGCATTGCTCGCATCGATGCCGCCTTGCGTCGACGTCAGGGACGTCACCCCTCGAACGGTCTTTGAAGCCGCCCGCCTCGCCCCGGTGACGGTTCCCACGGGTAACGTCACCGTTGATGACAGTCATCGCGACCTCCGCATTTCTCGCCGCGGCCTCGGGCTCGAGCCCGCACCACACTCCGGCTTGGTTCATGCGACAGGCCGGTCGTAGCCTCCCGGAATACAAGGCCGTTCGCGGCGCCGGCAGCATTCTCGAAGCGATCAAGCAGCCCGACCTGGCCACCGAGATCACCCTGCAACCCGTGCGCCGTTACGGAGTGGACGCCGCCGTGTTGTACAGCGACATCGTGGTGCCGCCGCATGCCGTCGGCTTCGGAATCGACGTCGCCCCCGGCACCGGGCCGGTGGCCGAGAGGGCGTTCCGCTGCGCCTCGGACCTCGATCGACTGCGTCCCCTCGAACCCGACACCGACATCCCTTATGTCATCGAGACGGTCCGCAATCTCGTGCGCGAGCTTCCAGCCTCGGTTCCGTTGCTGGCGTTCGCCGGGGCACCGTTCACGGTGGCCAGCTACCTGGTCGAAGGGCGTCCCTCGCGCTCGTATCAGAACACCAAACGGCTCTTCTCGACCGACCCCGAACTTTGGCACCAGTTGATGGAACGTTTGACGCAGCACGCCATCGCGTTCGTCGACGCGCAGTTGAGCGCTGGTGCACGCGCATTCCAGTTGTTCGACTCGTGGGCCGGATCGCTCTCTCGTGGCGACTACGACACCTTCGTGCTTCCTCACAGTCGCCGGGTGTTCGAAACCATCGCTCTGAAGCATCCCGGTGTCCCGGGAATTCACTTCGGTATCGGCTGCGACCACTTGTTGGAGTCGATGCTCTCGGCCGGACCGAGGGTCCTCGGACTCGATTGGCGCACCTCCATCTCCGATGCCCGGGCACGCATGGGTTCCGATCTGATCGTTCAGGGCAACCTCGATCCGGCTCTCGTCCTGGCCGGACGTGAAACCGCTCTCCGCGGCGTCGCTCGGGTGCTGGCCGACAACGGTGGGTGCGACGGACACATCTTCAACCTCGGCCATGGCGTCGATCCCTCCACCGACCCGACGATCCTCGAAGAGATCGTCGCTCACGTCCACGAAGCCACGAGACGCTGACATGACCACGACCACCCAGTCGACCACCGGAGCAGCGACGGATCACAAGACCGCGGTCCTTCTCATGGCCTACGGGACCCCGCGGACCCCGGATGAGATCGAGCCCTACTACACCGACATTCGGCGCGGCCGTCCCCCGACTCCGGAACTTTTGGCCGAACTCACCGCGCGGTACGACGCCATCGGCGGCATCTCACCACTGGCGGCGCGCACCGAGGCCCAACGCGACGCACTACAACGAGCCCTCGATTCCATCGCACCCGAGCGCTTCGAGGTGGTGCTCGGCCTGAAGCATGCCGAGCCCAAGATCGAGACCGCCGTCGAGGATCTGGCGCGACGCGGATTCCGATCCATCATCGGATTGGTGTTGGCACCTCATTACTCGTCGTACTCGATCGGCCAATACATGGACCGCACACGCGCGGCTGCCGAGCCCCACGGCATCGCGGTGACCGGCATCGACAGTTGGGCCACGGAACCGGCATTCATCGAGTTCCTCGCCACCGACATGAAGGCCCGTCTCGCGAACATGCCGTCCAACACCAAGGTGCTCTTCACGGCGCACTCGCTCCCCCAGCGCATCATCGACTCCGGTGACCCGTACCCGAACGAGTTGCGGGCCACCGCCGAGGCCGTGGCCGATGCCGTCGGCCTCTCGGACTGGTCCTCCTGGTCGATCGCTTGGCAGTCGGCGGGGCGCACGCCCGAACCGTGGATCGGGCCCGACATCCTCTCCGTCATCGACGATTTGGCGGCCAGCGAAAACTCATCGGGAGCATTGGTGTGCGCTTGTGGATTCGTCGCCGATCACCTCGAGGTTCTCTTCGACCTCGACATCGAGGCACGACAACACGCCGAGTCCAAGGGACTCTCCTTCGACCGCACCGCTTGTGTCAACGATGACGCGCGCGTGATCGCGTCGCTGGCGAGGCGAGTCGCCGGAATCGACGGGTGACGACGAGCGCCCCACCATGAACGAAACGCGCGCCCACGTCGTCGTCATCGGAGCCGGTATCACCGGCCTCGCCACCGCGCATCGCCTCTTGAATCCGCTCGATGGTTCGGCGCCCGGCGTTCGGGTGACCCTGATCGAGTCGTCGTCGCAGATCGGAGGCAAAATTCGAACGTCCTCCTTCGCGGGAATCGGTGGCGTGGACGAGGGCCCCGACTCCTATCTCGCCCGCGTGCCCGCTGCCGGTCGATTGGCCCGCGAGGTCGGGCTGGCGGCCTCGATGACGAATCCCACCAATGCGCACGCTTCGGTGATGCACGGCGGGCTTCATCGAATACCGGATGGCTTGATGATGGGTGTTCCGACGGGGGCGATGTCGTTGGCGCGCAGTGGCCTGATGACATGGCGGGGAAAGATTCGCGCCGCGCTCGAGCCGATACTTCCCGCGAGCGGCGATCACCACGACTCGGTCGGCAACTTCGTACGCCAGCGCTTCGGTCGCGAAGTTCACGAACTTCTCGTCGACCCCCTCATCGGTGGCATCTACGCCGCTGACACCACCAACTTGAGTTTGGCCGCGGTCCCCCAACTCGCCGATCTCACGCCCGGACGCAGCGTTCTTCTGACCGCCCGTCGTCGTCGGGTCACGACCAACACCCCCGGACCGGTCTTCGAGACGCCGCGGTCGGGTCTCGGCGCTCTGACCACGGCTCTGGCCGACTCCATTCGACGTCGTGGCGGTGACATCCTCACCGAAACCACGGTCACCGGGATTCATCGTTTCGGTCGCTCGTACCGGGTCGAGACCACGACGTCTTCTTGCGACTCCGATTACGTCATTGTCGCGTCCCCAGCGGCCGTGTCGTCGTTGTTTCTTCGAACTTTGTCGTCCGAGTTGGCCGACATGTTGGCCCCCACCGAACACGCCTCGGTGGTGATGGTCACCCTGCGGGTCACCGGAACCGATCTGACGCGCTTCGATGGCATGAGTGGCTACCTCGTCCCCAAGCCCGACCAGAAGCGTGTCACTGCGGCCTCGTTCGGATCGAACAAGTGGGCACACTGGAATCCCGGCGACGGCTCCATGATCATGCGGGTGTCACTCGGACGCGATGGTGCACCCACTCACGATCTCGTTCATGAGTGGGACGACGATCGACTGGTGCGACAAGTGGTGGACGAGATGCGCGACCACACCGGCGTCGACATCACTCCTGTCGAGCACCGCATCACCCGTTGGGAGAACTCCTTCCCCCAATATCGACCGGGTCACATCGAACGCGTTGCGACCATGGAGGCGATCCTGATGGCTGAGGCGCCCGGGGTGCGACTGGTCGGGGCGAGCATGCGGGGAATCGGCGTCGCATCATGTATCTCTCAGGCCGAATCCGTGTCCGCAGCGGTGCTGACGACCGTCGCCGGTATCGGTGCGGTGCGAGACTGACTATGTTGCGAGCCGTTGCCGTCTCCCTGGTCATCGCCGCGCTCGTCGCCGGGTGTGCGTTCGACGAGGGGGTGTCGGTGACGATCTCGGTCGCCCCTGCCACCGTGACGGCGCGAAACACCACCTCGTCCACCACGTCCACCTCGACCACTCTGGCGTACTCGGGGCCACCCACGCTCGCCCCGGGTCAGTCGTTACCCCAACCAGAGAACGCCCCACCCGAAGACACGGTCGAACCCGAGGTGATCGTGGGCGCCATCGCCATCCCGCGCATCGACGTCCTTCAGACGCTCTACCGCGGAATCACCTTACCGACCCTCGACAAGGGCGTGGGTTGGTGGCCGGGTACGGCGATGCCCGGGCAAGTCGGCAACGTGGTCTTGGGCGGACATCGCGTCAGCAAGAAAAAGCCCTTTCGTAACCTCGAACAACTGCAGCCGGGCGACGAGGTGTTCCTGTCGTCAGCCGACGGCGACTTCGTGTACGTCGTCGATCGCACGTTCATCGTCCAACCATCCGACGTGTGGATCATCGATCAGACGACGGCGGCCACCTTGACCCTTTTCGCCTGCCACCCTCCGGGGTCCACTCGCGAGCGCATCGTCGTGGTGGCGAACTACTCGCGACGGACCGACGTCTGATCGCGCGGCGTCGGGTGAGCGCATGATTCTCGCCGGTCGACGCACGTGGCTGCGTGCCCTCGTGGCCGGACTGCTCGTCGCCGCGTCCATGCCGCCGTGGGGATGGTGGCCCCTGTCGTTTTTCGGAATCGCGTTGTACTCCAGCCTCGAGTTCACCGCCGACAACTCGCGTCGTCGTTTTTCGACCGGCTTCGTATTCGGACTGGGTTGGTTCTTGCCGGCCATGTCGTGGATGTGGTTCCTCACCGCACCCGGTTTCCTCGTCGCTGTCGCCCTCTTCGCGACCCTTCACGCACTGGCCGCCACGATCACCCGCGGTCGGGCGGATCGATTCTCGGTGATCACCGGGCCCGTTCTGCACACGATCGTGGAGATGTTGCGGATGATCTTCCCGTTCGGTGGTGTACCGCTGGCCACTTTGGGTATCGCCCAGGTCGCCGGACCACTCCATCGAATCGCTTCCCTCGGAGGAGTGATCGCGCTCACGTGGGTCACCTGGCAGATCGGCGCCCTTTTGGCGCGCACACCGCGTGAACATCGTCGCGACAACCACCAGGTGCGCTCGACCCGCCGTCGTGCCGCACTCGTGTGCGTCGCCCTCTGGCTCGTTTCGTTCCCGGCGATGAGTTGGACCAAGAACACCGGCCGCTCGTTGTCGGTCGCCGCCGTGCAAGGCGGAGGCCCCCAGGGAACCCGCGCCATCGACACCGATCCCCGAGACGTCGTCGAACGACATCTGACGACCACCGCCACCATCACCGAGGACGATCTCGATCTCATCGTGTGGCCGGAGAACGTCATCGATGTCGCCGACTTCGAGCGCAGTCCCGAGATCGGGGAAGTCGCGAGTGAATCAGCCCGGCTGGGCGCCCCGTTCGCCGTCGGTATCACCGAGGACGTGGACGACGAGAGTTTCACCAACGCTCAGGTCATCGTCGACGAGTCGGCGTCGGTGCTCGACCGCTATGACAAGGTGCGACGAGTCCCCTTCGGCGAATACGTGCCGCTGCGCGGACTGTTGGAATCGCTCGGTGCGCCGGTGGATCAGATACCACGCGATGCGGTGGCCGGCACCTCGCCGGCGACACTCGACTTCATGAGCGACGTCGGTGAGGAACGGGCAGCGGTCGTCATCTCGTGGGAGGTCTTCTTCGGTGGTCGGGCCCGCGAGGGAGTGGCACTCGGAGCCGGATTCATCATCAACCCGACCAATGGATCCAGTTACACCTGGACCGTGTTGCAGTCGCAACAAGTCGCCTCGTCACGATTGCGCGCCATCGAGACCGGGCGCTGGGTGGTTCAAGTGGCCCCGACCGGTTTCAGTGCCTTCGTCAGCCCCACCGGTGACGTGTTCGCGCGAACGAGCGTCAGCGAGGGTGCCGTGATCATCCGCGACGTTGCCGTACGCGAGGGTGAAACCTTCTACGTGCGACTCGGCGACGGGCCCTGGATCGTGGCCACGGCCGTGGTGTTGCTGGGCGTGTTGCACGCACGTCGGCGCCCGCTACGACGCGCCTGAGAGACTCCTGCGCCCGTCACAAGTCGATCATCACCGTCGTCGGGCCGTCGTTCGTCGACTCGACGCTCATGTAGGTACGGAACCGACCGGTCTCCACGACGGCGCCTCGCCGCCGCAGTTCTGCGACGACGTGGTCGACCAATGGCTCGGCCTGCTCGGGACGCGCCGCGGCTACCCATCCCGGGCGACGCCCCGCCGACGTATCGCCATAGAGAGTGAATTGGCTGACCACCAGGATCGTGCGAGTCGTATCGGCCACCGAAAGATTCATCACCCCCCCGTCATCGTCCATGATCCGCAGGTGCCAGATCTTCTCGGCCATCTTCGCGGCGGTCCGTTCGTCGTCGGTGTGCGTGACGCCAACGAGCACCAACAGGCCGGCGCCGATCTCGCCGACCCGCGTCGCCGTCGCGTTCTCGATGACGTCCACCGAAGCCCGCTTCACTCGTTGCACCAGTGCTCGCACGAGGCGATCGTACGGGCAACAATGATCGGATGGGCAATTCCCTCACCATCGACCTACGATCCGACGACGGTCATCTATTCGCCTCGATCGATCCGGTTCTCGGTGGACGCCTGACTCGTCTGTCGTTCGACGGGACCCCGCTTCTGATCGACGCCGGCCACCCCCGAGCGGTGCATCCTCTCGGATGGGGCTGCTACCCGATGGTTCCCTATTGCGGTCGGGTTCGTGACGCGCGATTGTCCTTCGGCGGTCGTTCGCACGATCTCCCCGTCTCGGCGGACCCGCATTCGATTCATGGAACGACCTTCGACCGTCGTTGGGACGTCGTCGACGCCGACGAGTCGTCGGTGGAACTGTGCACGGATCTCGGACCACATTGGCCCTTTCTCGGACACGTGGTCCATCACGTGTCCCTCGGCCCGGGATCGTTGTCGCTTCGGCTGACCGTGGAAGCCGGCGAGGACATGCCGGTCATGGTCGGCTGGCATCCATGGTTCGTCAAGCCCGATTCCTCCCCGACCGAACTCCGCACGATGCTGCGTCGCGACGATTCCGGAATCGCCTCCACCGAGCGAGTCGTCCGCCCCGCCGGTCCCGTCGACGATTGTTTCGTCGGTCGCTTCGACGGCCGATCGAGTGACGCAGACGAACTCTTGACATTCCGTATCGCGAACGTCGACCTCGGCCTCTCCTCCGACTGCACTCACTGGGTCCTTTACGACGAGCCCCGACATGCGACCTGTGTGGAGCCCCAATCCGGACCGCCCAACCAGGTCAACGACGCACCCGTCGTTCTGGCCGCCGGGGAGTCCATGACCCGGTGGTTCCGTATCCACATGATCGTTTCCTGAGAATCTCGAGCCCGATTTCGGGCAGACTTTGAGCGAGGTTCGTTGCCCGTCGTCCTCTCAGAGGACATGGGGCGCCCAATCGATCATGAGCATGACACTCTCCGACGCTGCGCTCGTCTCCGCCCATCTGTCGGGCGATCGAGGAGCTCTTGCTTCCATTTACGACCGTTACGCGAGTGGTCTTTACGACACAGCGGCGGCCATGCTCTCGGATCGTCACGACGCCGCCGACATGGTGCAAGACGTCTTCTGCATCGCTGCCGAGCGTTTGGGTCAGCTCCGCGACCCGGATCGCTTGAAGCCGTGGTTGTACGCCGTTCTGCGCAACGAGGTGTATCGGCGTACCAAGCGGCGTCGGCGAGCGACTCCCACCGACTTCCAATCGAACACGGTACCCGACGTGGTCGCGCCCTCTGATCCGAACGCCGATGGCGCCTCCGTTGCTTTTGCCGAGTTGGCCTCACTCGTACGAGCGGCCGCGGCCGGACTCGACGAGCGTGACCAGCTCGTTCTCGAGTTGTCGATCCGACAAGGCCTGGACGGCTCGGATCTCGCCGATGCTCTCGGGGTCACCCCCGAGCAGAGTTACTCCCTGGTCCATCGCATGCGCGAGCGAGTGGACCGCAGTCTCGGAGCGCTCGTCGTTGCCAAGGCTGGTCGCCGTGAGTGCGCGACCCTGGATGAGATCTTGCGCGACTGGAACGGCGAGTTCAGCGTGCTCATTCGCAAACGTGTGGCTCGGCACATCGACTCCTGCCGCGTCTGTGAGGCGACCAAGGGCAAGGTGGCTCCTTTGGCACTGTTCGGCGCCGCTCCGGTGTTCGCCGCTCCGCTCGGTCTGCGCGAGCGCGTGCTGGAAGCCGCGTCCAAGATCGTGACCCCGGGAGCCGGAGGCGGTTCCACCGGTGGGTCGGCACCACGTATTCGGCTGCGGTCGACCGACGGGTTCCCCCGTGCCGCGCGCCTTGTCGGTCGCGGCCTGGGGTGGATCAGCGGCGCGGTGGCGCTGACGGTCGCCGGCTCGGTCCTGGTGCTGACGAACTCGGACTCCTCGTCCCCGAACGTCGGGGCGTCGATCAGCGTCGTCGAAGATTCTCCGAACCCGTCACCGGGCACGGTGGGGGCCTCCGTGCCCGACACGGAACCGAGGGCGACAACGACCGAGTCGACACGATCGACCACCTCATCGAGTGCGAGCGAGGGGTCCACGATCACCACTGACGTACCGATCCCGACCGCGCCAACGATCCCCCTGGCGACTTCGATCGCCCCACCATCCCTCGCCGGGCCGGTCGAGACCCCGACCTCACCCCCATCACCGACCACGATTCTTCGTACGACCACCACGACCACCACGACCAAACCGGCACCTCTGGTCGCCCTCGGTGTCGACACGTCGTCGATCGACTTTTCCAACACGGGTACCACCGCCAAATTCCGGTTGACCAACCCCAACTCACGCGATGTGTCGTGGGCGATCACCGCGGACGCGCCGACATTTTTCACCTTCAGCCCGTCGTCGGGGAATCTCGCCGCCGGTACCTCAGTCTCGATCGCCGTGACCTTCGCTCGTACGGCCGCTTCCTCCTACACGAACACCTCCTCGTTCGCCGAAGGTCGATTCACCAAATCGGCGCGGGTCACCGCCACCGGTGTGTCCAGCACATCGCTGAACCTTCAGGGCTCGGTTGGACGTCCCCCCCAGGTGGGCTCCATCGCCGTGGGCTTCAGCGGCAGCGGTTGCGCGAACGCCTCGATCAAGGTGTCGGTCTCCGATGAATCTCCGCTGAAGAGCGTGGTGGCCACACTCGCCGCCAACGATTCATCGGCCATGGCCACTCGCACCGTGAACCTGGCGGACTCGGGCAAAGGCTCCTGGGGCGGCGCCAGTGCCAACCTTCCCAAAACGGTGACCGCGCTGGTGGTGACGGTCACCGCCACTGACGTCAACGGCCTCGCCACCACCGTGAACACCAAAATCAACCGACTGACCTCCTGCTGAGGCTCGTTTTCGCCGGTCGCGACTGCTCGGGGAGGCCGCCGCGGACCACCGATAGCATCGCGAACCATGTCCCAATCGCGAGGGTCGCTGCCGTCCCCTAGCCCCCTCGACCCCGATTCGCCACTGCGGCTGGCGTATCTGACGTACCGCGGCAAGCCCCACGTCGGTGGACAAGGTGTGTACACCCGACATCTCACCAAAGCCCTGGTCGACCTCGGGCATTCCGTGGAGGTGTTCGGCGGTCAGCCGTACCCGATACTCGATGACCGGGTCACGCTCACCAAACTTCCGAGTCTCGACCTCGTCAATGATCATTACCCGTTCCGTTTCCCCGCCATCTGGGAACTGAAGACGCGCGAGGACCTCTACGAACTCGGATTGTTCCTCACCGGAACGTTCGGCGAACCAGCCGCGTTCAGCGCCCGCGTGAAGCGTCACCTCGCCACCCGAGTCGGTGAGTTCGATCTGGTCCACGACAACCAGTGTCTGGGTTACGGCATCCTCGGAGTGGAGAAGATGCTTCCGACCATCGTCACGCTCCACCACCCCATCACACGCGATCGAGTCCTCGAGATGGAACACGCGCCGAACTGGTGGAAGAAGCTTGGGGTGTCACGCTTTTACTCCTTCGTCAAGATGCAGGGCCGGGTGGCCAGTCGCATGCCGCGAATCGTGGTGGTCAGCGAGAACAGCATCAAGGACATCCACGGCGACATGGGCGTCTCCTACGACCGCATGCGCCTCGTGCCGGTCGGTGTCGACCCCGACCTGTTCAAACCCCAGCCGAGCGTGACACGCATCCCCGGCCGTCTGATCACCACCGCGTCGGCCGATGTGGCGCTGAAGGGTCTCGCCTACCTCCTGGAGGCCGTGGCCAAGTTGCGCACCGAGCGTGACGTCACCCTCACCATCATCGGCAAGCCCAAGCCCGGCAAGAGCATGGACCTGATCACCAAATTGGGGCTGACCCCGCACATACAGTTCGTGTCGGGGGTCTCCGACGAGCGAATCGTCGAGTTGTATGCCGAGGCCGAAATGGCCGTCGTGCCCTCGTTGTACGAAGGTTTCAGCCTGCCTGCGATCGAGGCGATGTGCACCGGAATCTGTCTGGTGGCCACCGACGGCGGCGCTCTCCCCGAGGTGACCGGCACCGATGGTGACACCGTCTTGCAGTGCGCGGCCGGCGATGCCGAGGCCCTGGCTACGACCATTCGTCGCGGCCTGGACGACTCCGAACTTCGTGCTCGGGTCGGTTCGAACGGGCGCAACCGGGTCGTCGAGCGATGGACCTGGCGCAGGTGTGCCGAGCTGACGGTCGAGCAGTACCGCGAGGTTTTGTCCATGCCTGCCAATCGCGAGAAGCTCCGACGCAACGGGCGGATCGGCTGATGCTGACCGTGCGCTTCCCCCGCCTCGGTCTCACAGCGGGTGATCTGGTGCTCGACGCCGGTGCGGGTTTCGGCCGTCACGCTTTCGAGGTGGCGCGCTTGGGCGGTCGCATCGTCGCCCTCGACTACGCCGACGACGAGGTGCGCTCCACCCGTGCCACGTTCGGGGCGATGATCGAACACGGTGAGATCGAATCGCGTAACTACGTCGGCACCTTGCGGGGGGACGCCACACGACTACCCTTCGCCGACGGCACGTTCGACCGCGTCATCACCAGCGAGGTTCTCGAGCACATCCAGAACGACGTGGCCGCCATATCCGAATTGGCCCGAGTGCTACGTCCCGGCGGAACACTCGCGTGCACGGTTCCGTCGTGGTGGCCCGAGAAGATCAATTGGAAGTTGAGCGACGAGTACCACGCTCCCAAGTCCGTGGGCGGCCACCTGCGCATCTATTCGCAGACCGAACTCGAGGCCAAACTCCGCTCGGCCGGACTGTCGGTCACCGGCTCGCATCACGCCCACGCGTTGCACTCACCGTATTGGTGGTTGAAGTGCGCGGTCGGTCCGCGGCGCGAGGATCACGCCCTCGTGAATGGTTACAAGAAGTTTCTCGAGTGGGACATCGTCACGCGGCCGACGGCGGTGAGAATAGCCGAGAAGGTGCTTTCGCCACTGATGGGCAAGAGTCTGATCGTCTACGCCCGAAAGAACGTCCTCCCTCAGCTGGTGGCGTCATGACACGCGTGCCCCACGTCGAAGGAGTTCTGAGCGCCGACGAGATCGTGTGCACTGCCGAGTCCATCGTTTCATTGCAGTTGGATACGGGCATGATCCCCTGGTTCGAGGGTGGACACTGCGACCCATGGAACCACGTCGAGACCGCTATCGCCCTCGACGTCGCCGGCTTCCACCGCGAGGCCGAGCGCGCGTATCAATGGCTGGTCGACACCCAACACGCCGATGGTTGGTGGTTCAACTATTACCTTCCCGGAGGCACCGTCGAGGAGCCGAAACTCGACACCAACGTGTGTGCCTACATCGCCTCGGGCGTGTGGCACCACTGGCTGGCCACGTCCGATCGCGCATTCATCGACCACATGTTCCCCACCGTCGAGCGCGCTATCGATTGGGTGTTGACGATGCGTCGACCCAACGGGACCATTCGTTGGGCCCGTGAGGAACACGCCACGCCTTGGGACTACGCATTGCTCACGGGTTCCAGCAGTATTTGGCACGCTCTCATGAGCGCGACTCAACTCGCCGACCTGGTGGGTCGACCACGACCCGAGTGGCGCCTGGCCGCCGATGTCCTGCGCTCGGTCATCGCCACGCAACCTGGTGCCTTCGAACCCAAGGCGCGTTGGGCCATGGACTGGTACTACCCGGTGCTCACCAACGCACTCCTCGGCGAGCAGGCCAAGGCCCGGTTGGCCGAGAGTTGGGGAGCGTTCGCCATGGAAGGCCGAGGTATTCGTTGCGTGAGTGACGAACCCTGGGTCACCGCCGCCGAGACGGCCGAATGCGCTCTGGCCCACGTCGCCGTGGGCGACCTGTCCACCGCCATGGAACTTCTCTTTTTCACCCGAGCCCATCGACACGACGACGGCAGCTACTGGACCGGCATCGTGTATCCCACGATGGAACGATTCCCGAGCGGTGAGCGCACGGCCTACACCGCCGCCGCGATCATCATGGCCGCCGACGCCATCGACGGCGGCTCCGCCGCCTCGAGATTGTTCGTTCCCGGCGTCACCGTCGACTGAGGGCTCTCATCGACTAGGAGGACTGATGAACACGACCACCGGCGCGAAATTCGACTCCGAACACCTGCGACAGGTCGCTCGACACGCGCTCGACACGATCGGAGTCGGCACCCGAATCGAGGAAGCCCCTCGTTCGAATTCCGACTCGGTGCCACTTCGCTCTCCCATCAACGGACGGTCACTCGGGGTCGTTCGGCTCGACGAGGAATTCATCCGACAGTCCGACCTCGAGGCGACGATCTCCCGCGCAGTCACGGTGTTCGATACCTGGCGTCGCGAGCCGGCGCCGCGGCGTGGAGAGGTGGTGCGACATCTCGGCGCACAACTACGCCGACACAAGGAGGTGCTCGCCGACCTCGTGCAAATCGAGGTGGGCAAGATCCGCTCGGAGGCCTTGGGCGAAGTGCAAGAGATGATCGATATCTGTGATTTCGCCGTCGGACTATCCCGCCAGTTGCACGGTCTCACCATCTCATCCGAACGTCCCGGCCATCGCCTGGCCGAGACGTGGCAACCGCTCGGACCCGTCGGGGTCATCAGTGCGTTCAACTTCCCGATGGCCGTGTGGTCCTGGAACGCCACCTTGGCGCTCGTCTGCGGCGACCCAGTGGTGTGGAAGCCGTCCGAGGCCACCACCTTGTGTTCGCTCGCCGCCACCGTTCTGGCCCGTCGTGCGGCCGTCGAGGCCGGCTTACCCGCTGATGTGTGCCAGGTGGTGTTCGGCGATGCACGAGTGGGTCGATCTCTCGTCGCCGACCATCGTGTCCCGGTCATCTCGGCCACCGGCTCCACCCGCATGGGAAAGATCGTCGCTCCGATCGTCGCCGAGCGCTTCGGTCGCTCCATCCTCGAACTCGGTGGCAACAATGCCGCCATCATCACTGCGTCGGCCGACCTCGGCCTCGTCGCGCGGGGGGTCACGTTCGCCGCCGCCGGCACCGCGGGACAACGCTGCACGACCTTGCGCCGTCTGATCGTGCACGCCTCGCGTCACGACGAAGTGATCGAACGAATCGCCCGCGCCTACTCCCAACTACGCGTCGGGAATCCCCTGGAACGCGACACTCTCGTCGGACCCCTCATCGACGCGCAGTCGGGAACCACGATGAGCACCGCCATCGAGCGGGCCGTGGCCGACGGCGGACGGCTCGTGGTCGGCGGAGAGCGGTGCCTGGTCGACCTAGCGCCCGATGCCGCCTACATGCGTCCGGCCGTCGTCGCGATGCCGAACCAGTCCGAGATAGTGCGCACCGAGACCTTCGCCCCGATTCTCTACGTCATGTCCTACGACACCATGGACGAGGCCCTCGCCATCCAGAACGGTGTCCCCCAGGGACTGGCCTCGTCGATCTTCACCACCGACCTACGCGAGGCCGAACGTTTCACGGGTCCCGCGGGAAGCGACTGCGGTATCGCCAACGTGAACATCGGACCATCGGGCGCCGAGATCGGTGGGGCGTTCGGAGGCGAGAAGGAGACGGGTGGTGGCCGAGAAAGCGGTAGCGACGCTTGGAAGGCCTACATGCGACGCCAGACGCAGACCGTCAACTACTCCGACGATCTGCCTCTTGCCCAAGGGGTGGTCTTCGAATAGTCGTCCATCCCGAGACGCGTTCGTCACACCATCGGCCGATTCCCGCACGTCACCCCCTCGGCGACCACGGGTACACTCGCATCATGATCCCGTCTTCCGACCGTCACCCGGCCTTCGAGGAGTACTGCGAATGCATCTTCGAGCTGCACGAGGACGATCATGAGGTGATCCGGGCCCGAATCGCCGAGCGACTCAACGTCAGTCGTGCCTCGGTGACGCAGATGATCGAGAGGATGACCAAGGTCGGCCTGGTCACCTCCACCGACAACACCATCACGCTCACCGCCGACGGTCTGGCGTTGGCCAATCAAGTCGTGCGCCGACACCGCCTCGCCGAACGCTTCCTCACCGACATTTTGGGCCTCAGTTGGTCCGACGCCCATCGCGAAGCGGGCAAGTGGGAACATGTCATGAGTGACGAGGTGGAGATCGCGATGAACCGCGTGCTCGGTGCGCCCACCACCTGTCCCCACGGGAACCCGATCCCCGGATCCAGTTACATCGATCCCCACGCCGTTCCGTTGGCCCGAATCGACATCGGAGATCGCTTCACCATCTCACGCATCCCCGAGGAGCTGGAGTTCGCTCCGGGACTGCTCGATTTCCTGCAGCAGTCGTGCATCCTCCCGGGATTCATGGGGCAGGTTTCCGCGAAACCGGCCGATGGCACCATGTCGGTCATCATCGACGGACGAACCGTGGCGGTGGACGCCTTCGCATCGTCGCGGATCTTGGTAACCGTTTGATGACCGGCCATTCCATCGGCGTTGCAGTCGGAGTCGCGATCGCCCTGTCGTCGTGCGCTCCCACGACCTATGAGACCTCGGCCACCTCCACCGTTGCGATCCCCGTCACCACGCTCCCCACGGGTCCCGCCAGTGACCTGCTCCCTCGTCTGAGTGCATCGATGTTGTCGCTGTCGTCCTACATCGGACCGAACTCCAGTGGGACCACCACCAGTGGCAAGGAAAAGGTGCTTGCCGAGATCGAGGCTCTGTGGAACGCCGCCGAGACCGAGGTGACCTCGCTCAGCCCCGAGTCCGCGGAGTCGATCGGTCGCATGGTGGACCTGGCCCGCACCGCCGTGGAACGCAACCGACCCGCCGACGCCGACAAGGCCGCCAAGTTCGCCGGAACCGTGATCGACGAACTGCTCGACTGATACTCAGTCGCGCATCGGTGCGGGCAAGTCCTCGGCGTGGACCACCGTGAGTCGTTGCGTCGAGCGGGTCAGTGCGACGTACAACGCTCGCATGCCCTGGGGCTCGGCGCGCACGATGCGAGCCGGCTCGACGACGATGACACCATCGAGTTCGAGTCCCTTGACCAAGCCGACCGGCACGATGGTGACGCCGGAGTCCAGCGCGACGTTGGCCGCGCGACCGTGCTCGATCCCCCGGGCGGTGAAGTAAGCACTGGCGACTTCGGCCATCGCATCGGGCACCACAACAGCCACGTTGCCCGAGCCGACCAGGTCGACCATGCTCACGGTCTCCGCCGCCACCGCACCCAGCAGTTCATCAGACGAGGGAACTGAGACGATTCGTGGCGGTGCGACCCCTTCACGTACTGCCCGTGGCGCAACCAGTCCGAGCGCTGCGGCGTGCATCACCTTGGTGGCCAATTCCATGATCTGTCCGGGAATGCGGTAGCCGACCGACAAGCCGATCACCCGACTCGGCTTGCGTTCGGGCAAGTGATCCAACACGTCGTTCCAGGTCGACGGAGCATGGGCCCCGGTGGCCTGGGCGAGATCGCCCACCACCGTGAGCGAACCCGACAGGGACCGTCGGGTCACCATTGCCAGTTGCATCGGCGTGAGGTCCTGAACTTCGTCGACGACGATGTGTCCGTAGGTCCGAATCTCGTGGAGTTCGTCGGCCTTGCCGTTGCGTTGGGGCAAGGGACCGAGGTGCACTCGGGCTTCGTCCAGAAGGGCCGCATCGGCGACGGTCCAACGCACCTCGTCCAAGGTCTCGGACCGCTCACGGTACAAAGAAATGGTCTCATCCTCGGAAAATCGTCCGGCGTTGGCCAACTTCAACAGCGCCTTGGAACCGAAGAGGTCGTGTAACAACTGCGCCGGCGTCAGCAACGGCCAGATACGGTCGATCAAACCCTGCGCCTCGTCGTCATACTTCAACGCCTCCCTCACCTGCTCTCCGGTGGCATCACCATCGCGCCACGTCGCCGCCATCGCCTCATACAACTCGTTTTCCACCCAGCGGCTCGCCGGGTTGTGGCGGTGGAAGCGACGACGCGCGCTCTTGACGATGCGTTCAGTCTCCTCGGCGCGCATGCGCACGTACCCGTAACGGAACGGGAAGCGTACGTCCTCGCGCAACGGGCGTTGGCGATCCTTCACCGCCTTGCGAACGAGATCGGCCATACGCTCGTCGCCCTTCACCCACGCCGCCGTTCGACCATCGACCTCTCCGGTTCCTGACGTGGCCCAGAGAACATCGGGTACCAGGTCTTGCAGCACCACCTGTTCGACACCGGCCTCACCGAGCGACGGCAACACGCGTTCGATGTAGCGGAGGAAAACGCGATTCGGTCCGATGACGAGGACTCCTTGATCCTCCAACGGAAAGCGATTCGTGTACAACAAATACGCGGCCCGATGCAGAGCCACCACGGTCTTGCCGGTCCCCGGACCCCCTTGTACCACCAGAACACCACCCTGAGGAGAGCGAATGATCTCGTCCTGCTCGGCCTGAATGGTGGCCACGATGTCGCCGAGTTGGCCCGACCGGCCTCGTTCGATGGCGGCCAACAGCGTGCTGTAACCCCGTAGGCCGGTCGTCGGCTGGGTTGCTCCGTCGGCGTCCTCCAACAATCCACCGTCGGCGCCGACACCGAGATGCCCGACGCCGAACAACTCATCCTCGATGCCGTGAAGCGTGCGACCCTCCACCACGAAATGCCGACGGCGCGCGAGCCCCATCGGATCCCGTCCGGTGGCACGGTAAAACGGCTCGGCCACCGGCGCCCGCCAATCCACCACGACCGGCTCTCGATTGTCGTCCGAGATCGCCAGTCGCCCGATGTGGAAACTCTCGATTCCGACGGCCCGCCCATCGTCGCTTTCGTCGGCCAAACGATCGATACGACCAAACACCAAGGCGGCGTCACCTAGATCCAGATCGGTGAGTCGCTTCACCAACGCCTCGTCGATGGCGTTGCGCTCGAACCGATTCTGGAAGGTTCCTCCCGTGCCCGCCTCGGTGAGACCCCGCATCTTCAGGGCGTCCGTGCGACTGACCTCGAGACACGCGTACGCGCGATCGATGAAGGCCTGCTCCTCGTCGAAATCCGGATGTTGAGATGACATCGCCCGTTGGATCCTGTCGCGTCGGATTCTGAGTGTCTCCCGGGGGAAGGGGGTCCCGGTACTCTACAACCACCCATGACCAAGGCGCCCACACCGAAAAAGGGCACCACACCGGGCGGAACACCGGCCACCGTGTTTCTCGACGACCTCGGTGTGAGTTTCCGCGTTCACGCGTTCGACAACGACATCGCTCCCGGCGAGATCGGTTACGGAAAAGCCGCCGCGGCGGCCCTCGGAGTCCCGCCGGGGCGGGTGTTCAAGACCTTGCTGGTCGAGGCCACCGGACCTCTGCGACACGCCGTGGGCATCGTCCCGGTCTCCAAGCAACTCTCGTTGAAGGCCATGGCCGTCGCGATGGGAGTCAAGAAAGTCGACATGATCGACCCCCGTAGCGCCGAGCGACTCACCGGCTACGTGGTCGGTGGCATCAGTCCGTTCGGCCAGAGGAGGATGTTGCCCACCTTCGTGGACGCCAGCGCCTTCGACCACGACACCATCTTCGTGTCGGGAGGAAAACGCGGACTGGACATCGAGATCGCACCCCGCGTCTTGTTGGACGCGCTGGGCGCGGTCAGCGCCCCCATCACCGGGTGATACGAGACGTCAGATCGGACGGACGTTCTGAGCCTCGTCGCCCTTGCGACCCTGCCCGATCTCGAACTCGACCTGTTGGCCCTCGTTGAGGGTTCGGAATCCCTTGGATTGAATTTGTGAGAAGTGCACGAACACATCAGGACCGTCTTCACGGGAGATGAATCCATAGCCCTTTTCGGCGTTGAAAAACTTCACGGTGCCGATCGCCACGGCGGTACTCATTTCTCTCTCGAGTCGGACGACGTGTCCGACGACGGAACACTATGCGAAGATTTTCGGGCTGTACACACCGAAATTCCATCGTCGAGGCGGAGGCGATACGGTTCGGGCGTGCGCCACATGCCGGAACCTTCCCGCTCGCCGAGCGATTTCCCGTTCAGCCATCGGGTCCGGGTGCGCTTCGCCGAGACCGACGCCATGGGGATCGTCCACCACAGCCGCTATTTGCCCTACCTCGAGGAGGCTCGCGTCGCCTACCTCCGTCACGTCGGCCATCCCTACTCCAGTCTGCGCGAGGACGGTGTCGACTATGCGGTGCTCGAGGCGCACGTGACGTACCGAAAGCCCCTGCGATTCGACGACGTCGTCACCGTCCACTTGATGGTCTCGGCCGCATCGCGAGCCTCGTTCTCGATGTCGTACCTGTTGACGATCGACGACGAGATCCATGCGACGGCCCGCACGATGCACAGTTGCATCAACGCCCAGGGTCGCCCGATTCGCATGCCCCGATGGCTACTCGACATGGCGCCGACGTCTGATTGACGACCGCTCGGTTATGCTCCGGAAATGTCACGCCCCGCACCCGAACCCATCAACGACAGCCCCACCGGATGGGTTCGTGACCACATCGAGCGTTACGTCAGGACGAATGGTGCCGATGGCCACGACTGGAACGGCGTGCCGTGCATGTTGCTCACCACGAAGGGACGACGCTCGGGAACCTGGCAGCGCAGTGCGCTCATCTACGGGGTCGACCCCGAGACGAGTGAGGTGATCCTGATCGCGTCCAAGGGCGGCGCGCCCAAGAACCCTCTTTGGTTCGAGAATCTGGTCGACGAACCCGAGGTCTGGATTCAGATCGGTGCCGAGACCTGCTGGGCCACCGCAACGACGCTCGACCCCACCACGGACACTGACCGACGCCGGCGACTCTGGAAGATCATGTGCGCCATCTGGCCGAGCTACGACGAGTATCAATCCAAGGCCGATGCCGCTGAGCGTGTGATCCCCGTGGTCGCTCTGCGTCGCGCCTGACGACCGCGCGGAGGGTCATCTCGCGGAACTCAGGCGACCACGAAGCCGGGCCACGAGCGCATGTATCCGACGAAACTCTCACTCAAACCCTCGGCTCGCAGCTCGTCGGCAGTGACGGGCAGCGCGCGCATCGTGACGTTCGAATCAGCGGTGACCAAGCGCGGGAAATCATGGTGCAGGATCGCCGCTCGGCCGAGCGCCACGATGTCCGCACCGGCATCGATGGCCCGACTCATCTCGCGGCCACCGTACAATTTGCCGGCCACTGCCAACTTCACCTTTCCCCTCGGAATCTCGGCGAAAACGTCGATCAATCGACGGTCGGCCCACGCTTCGTCCCGGGCGTGGGCGAAGCAATCCCACAACGACATGTCGATCATGTCGACTTTTCCGCTATCGACGAGCCAGCCGAACAACTCTCGACTTTCGTCGATCACCATGCCGAATCGCTCCGGGGACAAACGCACACCGATCTGGAATTCGTCACCACATCGGGTGCGGATTTCGTCGATCACATCGAGAAGTAGCCGCGAGCGATTGGCGAGCGACCCACCGTACGCGTCGGTTCGATGATTCGACTCGGCCGACAAAAATTGGCAGATCATGTACCCGTGAGCACCGTGCAACTCGATGCCGTGGAATCCGGCCTTCCGACAACGCTCGGCGGCGGTCACGAAATCCTGCGACAATTGCTCCACCTCGGCCGTCGACAGCGCCCGCGCACCGGTGGAGGGATCGTCCGATGGACCCACCGGGTCGCTGCCGATCAGGTCCTTGGGTGAACGGCAGCCGGCGTGATGAAGTTGGACGATGGCCACACTGTCCGCGGCCACGATGTCGCGAGCCAATCGCGTCAAACCAGACACGTGGTCGTCGGCGAAGGTGCCCAACTGACCGGGGAAGCCCTGGCCGACCCGCTGCACATGAGTCGCACAAGTCATGGTCAACCCGAACCCACCGCGAGCCCTCATGGTGAGCCAGTGATGCTCCTCCGGCGACAGCGTGCCGTCCGGGTGACTCTGCATGTTCGTCAAAGGGGCCAACATGAACCGATTGGTCATCGCCGGACCATGGGCGAAGGTGACCGGATCCCCGAAGTTCACGAGCACAGCCTGACAAGAGGACTAGGTCCGGAGCGAATCCGTCGCACCTCGGTGCTGGCGGACGTCGTAGTTCCACAGCTCGGGCAATGCTCCCCGCATCGAACCCACGACCCCCGTGCACAGCAGCCCTCCGATCACCAGCGATCCACGAACCGAGGTGAGGCGCGCGGTCACCGAGGCCCGAACCTGACCCAACTGTGGCCCGATCGAATACGACAGCAATTCCATCCCGGCCATACGCCCGCGCAACTCGTCGGGAATGGTCAAGTTCCAGATGAGCATGCGAAACAAGCCGCTCACCATGTCGGCGGCTCCGGCGAAAACCAAACAACCGACCACCCACCAGATCGAATCCACCAAACCCGAGAGGGCGATGGCCAGACCCCACGCCATCCCGGCGAAAAGTACGAATCGACCATGATGATTGACGCGCTTGGCCCATCGCGACGTGGTCGAGGCGATCAACTCCCCCACCGAGAGTGCCGCGTACATGAGGCCGAGACTCCAGGTCGCCTCGTACTGCTCGGCGATGAACGGAAACAAAGCGAAGGGGAAGGCGAAAAACATCGCCAGCGTGTCGCAGATGTAGGTGCCCATGATGTCCCGGCGAGTACGAACGTACCGAAAGGCCTGTCGCAGGTCGTCCAGGGGAAGGCCATGCTCCTCGCGAACATTGGGCACGCGGTTCAGTCGAAAGATGAGTAGCGCACTGACGACGAACGTCGCCAGATCGAAAAGGTACGCGGCTTCCACGCCACCCAATGCGATGAGGAAGCCGCCGATGGCCGGCCCGACCATCCGGGCCGTGCTGCCCCGGAAAGAATTCAGCGCACCGGCGGCGGGCATCTGGTGAGCGGCGACCACGCGAGGGATGATGCTGTCGAGACTCGGACGCTGCAGGCTGTCGATCACCGAGATCAGAACGGCAACGACGTAGATCGGCCACACCTCGGCGCCATCACCCCGCCAGGCGTTCACCAACAGCACCGCCACCCCGAACATGAATGCCGTCTCGGTGACCAGCACCATCATTCGGCGGTCGAGACGATCCGCCAGCACGCCTCCCCACAGGCCGAACACGACGAGAGGCAGAATCTCGAGCAATCCGAGAACACCCACCGCCACGTACGAACCGGTGATGTCGGCCACCTGATACGGCATGGCGACGAAGGTCGCCGCCGACCCGAGTCCCGAGACCAGACCCGACCCGAAAAGCAGCCGGTATTGGCGATTTTCTCGCAACGGGGTCAGATCCACGTCACCATCTTGGTCTCGAAGCGGTGGGACGCAACGGATCTCGGTCGAGGCCGGAAGCGACCACCATGTCGGTTCACTCAGGACCGCTCGAATCGGTAATTCGGTCGGTTTCGCCCAGTTACGGGCCGGAAAAAGGTGGGAGAAAACGCCCGGAAATCCGCGTTTGGCAGAAGCCCTTGTAATAGGTTCCATCCCATGAAGAAACGTGACCTCATCCAAGCAGTATCTGACCACACCGGACTCGACAAGAAGTCGGCCACCTCGGCCGTCGAAGGGACCATCGATGTCATCCTGGCCACCGTGGCCAAGGGCGAGGTCGTGAACATCTCCGGGTTCGCCAAGTTTGCCAAAATCAAGCGTCCGGCACGCATGGGCCGTAACCCAGCGACCGGTGCGACGATCAAGATCGCGGCGAAGACCGTGGCCAAGATCACTGCGTTGAAGGGTTTCAAGGACATCGCCCTCGGCGCGGCTCCGGCCCCCAAACTGAACAAGGCCGGCGCTGCCAAGAAGGCTGCCCCGGCCAAGAAGGCAGTCGCCAAGAAGGCTCCGGCTAAGCGTCGCTGACCGTGGCGCTTCGGCGCTGAAGAATGTCGAAACCCCGCCGCACCAGCGGCGGGATGTTTCGTATCTCCGAACATTTCTCGGGGCGACTACTCCTCGTCGGCCGACCAACGCTGGGCCGTCACGGTCAAGCGCAACGTCGCGATCGGCGTTTCCTCAGCAATGTCGACCGGTGCTCGATCGAAGACCACACTGATCGCCCCCATCGCCGGAATCACCACTCCCGCCGGGAGGCGGGCACCGATCACCTCGAAGACCCGGCCCGAGACGTCGACGGCCGTTTGGGTGGGATTTCCCACGTGGGCCCTGACGACTCGACCCGACTCGTCCTGCTCGACAACCTCGACCACCATGTCGGGGTCGGTCGCTTGGGAGGCAGGGAGGTACTTGTCCGACTCGATATAGAGGCGTCGCTTCGGGACGACGTACTGCTCCATCAGGATTTGCTGCGCTTGTTCGAGAGACTGGCTCGCCCCGTACTGACCCCACGCGCGACGATCGAGTTCGGCGTCGGCGGCCATCGACGCGTACAAGTCCGCCACCCGCTGCTCCAGGAACCCGGGAGCGAGGAATCGGTCGGCCAGGGTTCGCGTGCGGCGATCCACCAGTTCGCGGAAGTGTTCGTTGTCGATGAAGATACCGGCTAGTCGGTTGCCTCCGGGATACTCCATCCACGGATCCGCCTTCACCTCGTCGCAACGGGCGTTGCACGGACTGGCGTAGCGACGTCCGAAATTCAGATCGAAGTCGATGGGCAACAAGCGCCACCTGTCGTCGGCGGGGTCGAGCACCACGAAGTAGTTCTTGTGTTGCCATTCCGGATGCTGAACCACGCGCATGGTGGCGATGGCCTCGATCACCTGCGGTACGTCCACGTGCTCGTAAGCGAAGCGCACGAGGTCGTCGCCTTTCAGGGTGCCGAGAATTTCGATGAGTTCGCGCAATCGACGATCACCGTCGTCCTCGTAGGTGCGGGAGAAGCGTTCGTAATGGGTTCTGAAGACGTCGTCTGAGAGATCGAGATTTCCGAGGTTGAGCCTCGATACGCGTTCGGCCTTGTACACCCACGAGTCCGCGGACAAACCGATCTTGTCGCGCCAATCCGCGTCCGAGGACTCGCCATACATGTACAAGCCGAAGAACTCACCGTTCCTCTCCAGACGGACGGGAAACACTTGTTGGCGCACTCCACCGGAGATCTCCTGCATGTCGGACGTGAGGATCTCGCGCGAATACGACTTGTCGGTGGCCGCCGGCAGCAGATCGAACTCGTCCACCGGCGACTCGAGCAGGCCGCCCATGTCCCATCGGTGGCCGGGAGGAAGCATCACCTTCCATTTGCGCTTCTTGTTCGAGCGCGCCTGATTGCCCTTGATCCGGATGGTGACGTTGTCCATGATCTCACCGTTCACCGCGAACACCGCCGGGAATCCGTCATCGCCGTGAAGCGTGGTCTCCACCCGGGCCGCGTCGTAGACGTCGTCGGGGATGAACCACTGGAAACGGGTCAAGGGAGACGGGGCGTCGGGTTCACCGGCCACCACCGTGCCCGAGTAGCGGGTGCCGTCACCGACCCGGGGGTGGAGACCGGTGATCGTTCCGTCGGTGGCCTCCATCCGGAACCGGATCAGTTCACCGGCCGGCTGACCCGGGATGGTGGCCGTCATCGTCTCGCCGTCCACCTCCATCCGGAGTGCGATCTCGTCGGCGAAACCCGCTCGATAGAACAGCGTCGCCGCCTCGACCTCGGCGCGCGCGACCGCTGTCACGACCAACGGCTCGTCGGGCAGTGGGGACAATGCAAAGTCGACTCGGTCGACGATCGGAATCAGACCGGCGCCGTCCACCGCCTCAGAGATACCGGGACTGGCCGGACGCGACTCCCAGTTGCCCGGTTCGACTCCCGACTCCCGTGGGTCGCGACGGTGCAGTGTTTCGCCATGTCCGTCGGCCATGGCCGGCCAGGGATGACGATCCTCGTAACGGACCACGTCGTGCACCACACCGTCGGCGGACAGCACTCGCAGGCGATCACTGTCGCGCGCCAAGCGCTCGAGCCCGACGGTGTCGGTCATCACGTACGTGGCGCCGGCAGCCACCGGTGTGGATGACGTCCAACACCATCCGATGCCCTCGACGCACCAACCGTTCAAGTCGAGCGGATCGGATGTGGTGTTGGCGAACTCGATGAAGCGTGCGGCGGGATCGTCGTCCTCGGGATGAAAGTTGATCTCGGTCACCACGACGTCACCCTCGGTGGCCTGCTCGGCCGCCACGTAGGCCGCTCCCGGGGTGGGTGGCGCCGACGACCAGGCGTCAGGATCCGATCCATCGCTCGCGAAATCCACGCGTTGCAACGAGTGCCCTCCACCGTCGGCCAACTCGGACCACGGCGCGCGGTCGGTGTACGACACCGTGTCGAATGTCTGTCCCAATGGGTCGATCACGCTCAACTCGTCGGACTTGTTCGACAACGAACCCGGGAACAACGCCCGCGGGAGCACCAGATGTCCACCGGGAGCCAGTGGCGTGGACTCCGCGACGCAGTACTTGATGCCTTCGACGCACCACCCCTGCATCTCCACGTCGGCGTCGCCAAGGTTGACCAACTCCACGAACTCCTCGTCCTCGCGGTCGCCGGGCGCGTGATAGTGGACCTCGGAAATGCGAACGTCGACCACCACCGGTGCACGGGATTCGGTCGACGGTGCGGGTTGGGACGCGGCGGTGTCGGACGCCTCGCTCGAGCAGGCAATGACGGTCACACTGCTCACGAGGGCCCAACCGACGAGCATCGCGATGAGACGACCCCAACGATGCATGCAAACACTCTAGAAGTCTTTAAACGCTTCTATACACTGGACGAACCGGGGTGAACATGGACAATCTCGACACGGCCGAACTGATACGGGATCTGGCGCTGAACCTCGTCTCCGTCTTCCTGCTCGTCTACGTCATCTACTTTCGACGTCATCGTCGCTGGGATCAGGTGGTGGGCTACGTGGCCTTCAACATCAGCCTGTTCACCGTCTCGGCGGCTCTGGGCTCCTCGGGTCCGCTGAACGTAGGTGTCGGCTTCGGCCTGTTCGCAGTTCTCAGTGTTGTTCGTCTGCGATCCGACGAGTCCGGTCAGATCGAGATCGGCTTCACGATGGTGGCCCTCGTTCTCGGACTGATGTCTGGTTTGCCGGGCATGGAGTTTGGAATCAAGGTACTCTTCGCCGCCTTGTTGGTAGTGGCCATGTTCCTGGTGGATCTGGGAGCCATCGGTCGTCGCTACCGCTACGCGCAGGTCAAAGTGGAGCTCGACCGCATCATCCACGACGAGGAGGCTCTGCTCGAGCACCTGCGCTCGACGTTCGGCAAGGCCGTCAAATCCGTGTCGCTGCGTTCCGTCGACATGGTTCGCGACACCATGACCCTCGACGTCGTCTTCCACGCCGAGTCCTGACGTGGACCATCCCTTGTTCCGACGATCGCTCGATCGTCTGGAGTCGATCACCCTCGACGAGGTGAACGCCGACACCTCTCTGATGCGTCGATACGACCAAAAGTACGTCTCCACCGAAGCGCGCACCAACGCGTTCGTTTCGTCGCTCGACGAACGATGGCGGGTCCTCGAAATCGCCTCTGGCTGCTCACCCCGGTACCACACCGTCTACTTCGACGATGTTCCGAGACGAACATACCGAGATCACGTGCAAGGCCGACGTCCACGTTTCAAGGTGCGCGTGCGAACCTACGAGGACGGCAGCTCGTTTCTGGAGGTGAAGCTGAAGACCGGTCGCGGCCAGACCGACAAGTCACGTGTCGCTCGCGTTGCCGAGACGTCGCCAGCGCTCACCGACACCGAGCACGCCTGGTTGAGCGTGCTCCTGCCTCACTTCGACACTCGCACCCTGCGTCGAAGTTTGTCGGTCGACTGCCATCGGATCACACTCCACTCTCCGTTGCACAAGGAGCGTGTCACCATCGATCATTCGTTGACGGTCGCCCTGGACGATGATTGGAGGCCGCTGATCGGCGGTGGTGTGGTGATCGAGACGAAATCGGAGACTTTCCGTAGCCGAGCGTCCCACCTACTGACCGAACTCGACATTCGTCCAGTCTCGTTCAGCAAATACTGCGCGGGATTGTCGGTGGTGGAACCATCGGTTCATCCCCGCATTCGAGTCGACGCCGAGCGAGCCGTGCGCCCGAGCGTCGCTTTCTGAACTACGAGAGTCCCAGCGCTCCCAGCGTCATCGGGCCGGCGTATCCGTCGACTTCGAGATCGAGCTGGAACTGCAGATCGAGCACGGCCTTGAGCGTCTCGTAGTCGAAACGATCGTTGGGAGCTTCGACGAGGAAACCCGCCTCGGATAGCGCGAGATCGAGGGCCTCCACACGAGGTCCGAAATGGCCGATGTTCAAGGGCCCCGAGGTGGGCTCGTCCATGATCAGGAACATCTCGTCACTCTCGAGGTCACAGGGGGAGCGAACGTAGAAGAGCGCAATCGCCTCGGGAAGACCATCCTCGACAGCGGCCTCGTAGCAAAGTTGGTAGAAGAAACCTCGGGACTCCCACTCGCCATCGACCATTTGGAGCATGTACGAACCCTCGCATTCCATATCGCAATTGGTCGGGTACGCGAGGAGCCAACCGCCGATGCAGAGCGGATCGGACAGTTCGTAGGACCGACCATCCGAGTCCACCGCCAAGTTTGCCGGGACCACACACTCGACCGGCTCGGCCATCAGCGACGTCGACGGGACCTCGGTGGCCGGCGGCGTGACGGAGATGGCGGGCTCGGTCGTGGGGGCTTCGGATGTCACCGAGGCCTCGGTGGTCGGGGCCGCGTCGGTCGACGTCGTGGTCTGATCGTCAGATCCACAGGCTGCCAACACGATCACGGGGGCCACGAGAAATGTCAAGAGAGTGCGCTTCATGCCTACAGATTACAAATTCGTATCCGCCTCGGAGCACATTCCGAATCAAGAGAGCGTCATCACGGCAACGTGTAGGTGTTCTCCAATTCGTCTTGTACCACGGTCGCCACCCGCGACGTGGTGTCCACGATCAACTCCTCGTCCAAGGTGCGCACCCGGAACGACCAGCCCGCGGGAAGCGACAGTCGCTTCCCCAACCCGTCGAGAGACTCGGCGGTCGTCGTGGGGTCGACACCGATGCAGTACGCCTGCATCACGAAGTTTCGGCCCGAGGGATCCACCAACTCGTGCACCCGGCGACCCGCATCGAAGAAAAACACCGCACCGCGATTTACCTGACGTTCGACGTACGGCACCGTCGCCGCGGTCGTACCCAGATCGACTTCGGCGATCCGGCGCATTGGTCGACCACGAAAATCTCGGATCATCGGCTCGATGACGGCCACCTTGGTACCGAGTCCGTCGAGCGTCCAGTGTCGAGGCCCGTTCAACTTCACCAACAAGGCCCCCAACTCCGCGGCCAGTTCATCGGCTTTCAGCGTGTCCCACCAATCGGGTGGACACTCGTGGAGCAGTTGCGTGCCCCACACCTCGGCCACCAGACCTTCACCACGGGCGTACACGGCTATCACCTCTCCGTACCGGACTCCACGCATGTCGGAGACGAGTCGTTGCGGACGCTCCTTGCTGATGATCGAATGATAACAAACCTACGATGATGACGTGAGTCACCCGAGCACCGATCGCGAACGCCTTCGGGGGCTCGATGGTTTGCGGGCTCTCGCGGTGATCGGGGTTCTGGCCTTCCACGACGATCGATTGAGTGGGGGCTTTCTCGGTGTCGACCTGTTTTTCGCCCTCTCGGGATTCCTCATCACCACGCTGATCATCGACGAACTCGTCGACAACGACCGCTTGGACCTGATCGGTTTCTGGGGACGTCGTCTGCGCCGCTTGTTGCCGGCGGTGATGGTGCTCTTGGTGGTGACAGTCGTGGTGTTGCGCCTGATCGCCGAACCTGGCGAGTGGATCGTCGCGCGACACGACGCACCGTGGGCTCAGTTTTACGCCGCCAATTGGCACCAGATTGCCGACGGCACCGGGTATTGGGACGCCTTCGCCGCACCGTCTGCTTTCGAGCATCTCTGGAGCCTGGCCATCGAAGAACAATTCTATTTGGTGTGGCCCGTGGTGCTGTGGGCCGCGTGGCGCTGGCGACGCACCATGGGCGTGACCGCGCTCACCGGCGTCGCCTTCGTCGGTTCGGCCACGGCGATGATCGTGCTCTTCGATGGCGGCGACCCCACCCGCGTGTACATGGGAACCGACACCCGGGTTTTCTCGCTGTTGGCCGGGGCGATCGTGGCGCTTCCCGCGGTGCGGAGTTCGATCGCTCGGTTCTTGGAGCGCATTCGTGGTTGTGCCGAGCCGATCGTGGCAACGCTGCTGATGCTGCTGCTGGCATCGTGGTTCTTGATCGACGGATCGAACGACTGGTTGTTCCGCGGGGGTCTGGTCGGACATTCGATCGTCGCCGCAATGGTGGTGGTGAGCGTGCCCGTCATCGACGGCCGTCTCGCGTCGGTGCTCTCGACGAGACCATTGGAATACGTCGGGCGCCTCTCATACGCCCTCTATCTCTGGCATTGGCCCGTCTTCATCTACTGCTCACCGGAACGGATGGACACCGATGGTTGGCGACTCACCCTCCTTCGATTGTCGTCGACACTTGTGTTCTCCATGACGTCGTACCACTTGATCGAACAGACGATCCGCCACCGCGCCCGATGGGCTCACGGTCGCGGCGGGCGCCGAGCGCTCGTGACCTCGATGGTGGGTGCCATCGCCGTGTGGTTGGTGGTGACCGTACCGGCCACCACCAACGCGGTGGACGATGTCGCGATCGCCAGCGCGGTCGCGACCACCACGAGCGCCCCCGAGACGAGCGTGCCGAACCTCACGAATGAGCCGACGACGACCCTGGTGCGCGATTTCGGTCCACCCATCCGCAGCGTCTACTACCTCGGCGATTCGGTGGCCTTCGACATGTGGCCGGGGGTGGAGGCCGCACTGCGAGCGACGGGGTTGGAGGCTCGTTCCGGGGCATTCGGAGGGGTCGGTCTGATTCCGGAGAGTCCCGGCCCGACCCCTATCGAAGCGCTACGACTCACCCTCGACGACGTGCACCCTGACCTGCTGATAGTCCAACTCTCGGTGTGGGATGCCAGGCAGCCCGGGGACGTCCAGCGCGCGGTCCTCGAGGAGTTGCGCTTGTTGGCCGTCGAACGCGACCAACGAGTTCTGTTGCTCTCGTTCCCCACCTTCTCCCCCGAGCGCACTGAGGCGGGTCAAGAGGCCTTGGAGACCATCGCCATCGCGACCGCCGCCGCGTCACCCGACCTGTTTCGCTATGCCGATCAGACGTCGGCGCTGGGCGAGGTCTTCGACGTCGACATCGATGACGACGGTAACCCCGAACGCAAGCGCGACGGAATCCACGTCTGCCCCACCGGCGCGTTACGCAGCGCACTGTGGCTCGTGAACCATCTGGCCACCAATTACGCGGGCGTCGTTCCGGCCGCATCCGACGAGTGGATCCTCGAATCGTGGTCCACCGACGTTCGTTACGACAGTCCACCGGGCGCCTGTGCCCCCGTGTGATGGAATGATGCCCACATGTTGACCGACCAGAAGATTCTCGTCACCGGACCCGCCGGACAGATTGCGCGACCACTGGTGGAATTCCTCGCCGCCCACAACGAGGTGTGGGGCATCGCCCGCTTCTCCGATCCGGCGAGCCGTGACGAGATGGAGTCCTTGGGGGTCACCACTCGGACCATCGACTTGGCGCACCCCGACTTCGGTGATCTGCCCGAGGACTTCGATCACGTCGTTCATCTGGCCGCGTTCAAGACCGAGGGACTCGACTACGACCACGCGATCTCGGTGAACGCCGAGGGAACCGGACTGTTGCTACGCCACTGTCGGCGCGCCAAGGCCGCGCTCATCATGTCCACGCAGTCCGTGTACAAGCCGGTAGCCGATCCGTTACACGCGTTCCGCGAGACCGATCCGCTCGGAGACGTCAACTACATCATGTCCCCGACATATTCGATCTCCAAGATCGCCGAGGAGGCCGTGGCCCGCTTCTGCGCCCGTGCCTACGACCTGCCGGTGACCATCGCCCGCATGAACGCGTCGTACGGATCCAACGGCGGTCTTCCCACGTATCACTTGGATTGGGTGTTGGCCGATCAGTCGGTGGTCACCCGCTGGGACCCCTGTCGTTACAGCCTCATTCACCAGGACGACATCAACGGCCAACTGGAAGCCCTGCTCGACGCGGCCAGCGTTCCGGCCACCATCGTGAACTGGGCGGGCGACGAGACACCGTCGGTTCAGGAGTGGTGCGATTTCATGGGCGAGATCACCGGACGCACGCCCGATGTGAGATCGATCCCCATCGACGGCACCACACGTGGGTCTATCGCCGACGTCACGAAACGACGTTCCATCACCGGCTTGTGCACCGTGTCGTGGCGCGACGGTGTTCGACGGGTATTCCAGGAGCGGCACGGCGGTCGAGCGGCAATCACTCCCCGAGGGCAATCGGCGAAGCTTCTGGGTGAGGTGTCGAAGTTGACCGGCGAGACGAGCGGCTGAACGAACGGCTGAGTCAAACTGACGTTCTCGTCATGTTCCAGTCTGACCAACGAGGGCGATCGGTCTCGACATTTTTCGGCCATCGAGAAGGAGCACGGCATGCCCATGAGCCACTGGTTCGGCGTGATGGAAAAACTCGGTGAGGCCAAGTACGCCGACCAGTTGGCGCTGTTGCTGGAACATGGATTCAGTCGCGCCCGCGCCAACGCCGTGGTCACGCACCATCGGGGCGTGGGGAGACGAACCCACGACGGTCTTCGCCGCCAGGTTGGCCGACTACGAGACCGACAAGAAGACCTTCGAGGTGCCCCTCGACTGGAGGGTCGACGCGGCGCTGCTGAATCGCATCGTGCGCTGTCGCTCGAACGAGATCACCCGAGTCGACGCGAACACGAACCCATGTGCTCCTCCGACGGGGTCACGGGGATGAAACGCATCTAACATTTCGACTGGATGAAAACAGTCCTCGCGTTCAATGGCTCGGCCCGCTCGGACTCCTTTCACGGTCGCATCATCCGGGCGTTGCCCGCGTTGGCCCCCGATGACGTGCGCATCGCCGAGTTCGATCTGAGCGAGATCCCCTTCTTCAACGAGGATTTGGAGGGTGACCGACAACCGACCGCGGTAGTGGCCTTGCGGGCCGCGGTGACCGAGGCCGATGGAATCATTTTCGCCGCCCCCGAGTACAACTACTCGTACTCCGCGCTCACCAAGAACACCATCGACTGGGTCACGCGTCCCATGGGAGCGGGCGCACTCCGGGGCAAGAGAGTCATGGTGATCAGCGTGACACCGGGTCCCGGCGGCGGACGCCGGGTTGCAGCGACCATCGCCGAGATCCTTCCCCTCTTGGGCAACGAGGTGACCAGCGTGGTCAATGCGTCCACCATCCACGAGAAAGTGGGTGCGAACGGCCGCATCACCGACGAGGAACTGGTGTCGGCCCTGAGTGCGGGTTTGGAGGCGTTCCGGTGAGGCGTATCCCGATCGTTTGGACCCGTCCCTTGGTGATTGCTCACGTGGCGGCGACCTTGTTCATGGTCGGCCTCATCTGGACCATCCACGTGGTGCACTACCCGCTCTTCGCCGAGGTGGGTGCGTCCAACTACGTGGAGTACCAAGCGGCGCACGTCGATCGGATCGGCTTGGTGCTGGCGTTCCCGTGGCTGTTGGAAGGACTCACGCTTCTCGGAGTGCTCGTGTTGGCCGTCGAGCGACGTGATCTGCGCGTTCCCGCGCTCGTCGGAGCCCTCGCCATGGCCGTGGTATTGGTGATCAGCGGCGTGTGGTCGGCGCCCGCCCACGGCGAGTTGGCCGACGGTTTCGACGCCGCCGTTCACGACCGCTTGATGACGGCGAACCTCGTGCGCACACTGGCCTGGACGGTGTGCGGTGCGAGCGCGGTGTGGGTGATGGGCCGCGTGTGGCGAGAATCGAACGATCACTGATGCGCCCCGACTGTGACCCGACGGCGGCAGAGGAGACGGGCACCGTCGCGGGCGACCACCTCGTCGAGAATCCCGACGTCGTGTCCACGCGTTGTATCGACATCGAGGCGTCACCCGAGGTCGTTTTTCCGTGGATCCGCCAGATGGGGTTCGGTCGCGCGGGTTGGTACAGCCACGATTGGATCGACAACCTCGGACGGCGCAGTGCCGATCGCATCCACGATGAGTGGCAGGACGTATCGACCGGATCGCCGGTACCGGGTGGTCCGATCGACTTCACGGCGGCGATCGTCGAACCGCCCAGAGTCTTCGTCCTCCAGGTGGGAGACTCGACCCGACGCTTGAATTTCACCCTCGCCTACGAGTTGCGTGACATCGACGAGGGGGCCCACACCCGACTCGTCACCCGCATGCGGGCCAAGACGCCCGGCGGTCGCTGGGTGGGCCGGGGGCTGTTGGGCCCGGGCGACGGGGTGATGGTCCGCAAGCAACTTCGCACCCTCGCCGCGCGCGTTTGCCCTCGATGAGGGTCCACAACGTCAGGACCGGGTGAAACGAAGGTTCAATTTCAACGTACCCAACATGATGCCGGGCTGGTGACGCCAATCGTTGTCATCGTCGTACTCGATGGAGCCGAGTCGGTCCAGTAGCACCCCCCACGCCACTTGTTGTTCGATACGTGACAAGTTGGCCCCCGGGCAAACGCGTGGTCCGGCCGAGAAAGCCAAATGTCGTGTGAGTCCGGCGCGGTCGAGATCGAGCTCGTCTGGACGGTCGAACTCGTCGGCGTCCACGTTGGCGGCTCCGAACCGAAGATGCAACAGCGAACCCGCGGGCACGGGAACCCCTTGGAACGATTCGTCTCGCGAGGTCGCGCGCGTGGAAAGGCCGTGCGTCGGTGAACGTAGACGCATGCTTTCCTCGGTGAAGGCTTTGATCTTCGAACGGTCCGTGCGCAGAGCCTCGAATAGACCAGGAATCTCACATAGCAACTGCGCCTGTTCAGCCAACGCGTACTGCGTGGTTTCGAGAGCGCCGATGACCATGGCGTGTACGATGCCGGCGATCTCGAGGTCGGTGAGCTTACGATCGAGGGCTTCGTAGTGGACGTCGCAGAGGAAACTCACCATGTCATCTTGGGGGTCGCGCCGCTTGGTCCGCACGTGCTCGTAGATGTAGTCCTGAAATCCCTCCAGCCGAGAGAACATGTCCTTGGCCTGCTCGGAGGAGATCTCGTGTTTGAGTCCGGTGCCGTGGACGAATGGAACCACGATGGCGTTGCCCCATTCGGCCAGCCGTGGGATGTCCTCGAAGGGAAACCCCAGGATCCTCGCGAACACTCGCTGCGGTAACGGGCGAGCGAACTTGCTGACGAACTCGACTGCGCCATCGTCGATCCATTCGGCGAGCAGATCGTCGGCCACTTTGGTGATCATCTCGCGATGACGTGGCGCACCGGTTCCGACCCACGGGTCGGTCAGTTCCTTTCGGTGCTTGATGTAGAGCTCCTGAGTAGGCCGGAGCGACACCATCGACGCCGTCATCAGGTTTCGCGACACTTCGTACGCGCGCTCGGCGCTGAACCCCTCGTCGGCCCACTCCCCCACGCGACGTTGCCCCATCACGATGAAACGATCTGGATCTTTCACGACGGTGGCGATGTCGGCGTGCTTGGTGAGTACGAACGCATCGGTGCCCGGCTTCAGGCCACCACCGGGGATGCGCAGCACCGGCGCCTCACGATGGAGTATCTCGTACATCTCGTACCAGTGCTCCTGCGCGCCCGCACCGAACAGATCGACCGATTGAAGGTCGACCGGGCACTTCATGGGCCCGAGTTCGTGGTTGACGTGCTTGGGGTGCGCACCCATCGCGGTGATCAGAGCACTCGATACACGTCGTAGTGAACTTCGTTCGCTCCCGGAGCACCAACGGCCACGGCTTGCACACCGTTCAACCACGAGTAGCGCTCGTCGCCCACCTCGAACAGTGGCGCGGTGATGATGCGCGGCCCGGCCTCGCCCGGTGTCATCACACCGAGATAGTGCATGTGAATCGACGCACCATCATCGGTGGTGATGAGTGCGCGCACGTCGAGTTGCGCGGTACCGTCGGTGCGCACCGTCAACCAGTCGGCACCCAAGTGGGCCACCGTTCCGTTGACCTTCGGACCCTTGGCGGTTCCGCCGTTGATTCCCACGATCACCCGCGTGCCGTGGGGGCCGTTCGCAATGACGACCGGGGCATCCAGGGTGGCGTGCAGGTGGAACAAGAACTCCACGTTCAGGGCTGTGATGTCACTCATGGGCGAAGAGTAGTCGGCCCACCTGTGATCAGATTCGAGCCGAGGAACCGCTGGTCAGGTCGGATGGCGCAGCGGTTCGAACATCTTCACGACGAGGTCGAACAGCTCGGGAGGGGCTTTGGCCGGCGCCCCGCAATCGAACGGCGGCTCCGGGTCGTACTCGATGGCCAACTGCACCGCACGTGCCATGTCGGCACCGGCGAGTTCGGCCACCAGCGTCAAACCCATGTCGATTCCGGCCGAAACACCCGCTGCGGTGATCACCTTACCGACCCGCACGACGCGCGTGGATGTCGGCTTGGCACCGAGTGCCTCGAGTCGTGCGTAGGACGCCCAATGAGTCGTGGCCTCCACCCCGTCGAGCACACCAGCCTGAGCGAGGAACAGTGCGCCGGTGCACACGCTCGTCGTCCAGGCCGTGGTGGGGTGAACTTTCTTGATGAACTTCACGACCGGATCGTCATCGTCGAGGTTCGCATCACCGAATCCGCCCGGCACGACCACCACATCGAGATGATGGACATCGGCGAATCGCCGTGCGGCGTGCATGGTCAAACGACCCGTGTGATCGGTCACCGGGCCGATCTCGGCCGCGATGAACGAAACGTCCAGACCCGGAACATCGACCAAGGCTTGAAACGGTCCGACGATGTCGAGCGCGGTGAAACGCGGGTAGAGGACGAGGCCGACAGTTGTCATGTCCGAAACGTTAAAGGCTCGCATCTCGACTTGGCGCTCCGAGGAACGCGCAACTGACGGTCCGGGACCTTGTCAGTCGTTGAAACGGTGGACCGGCCACCTCGCGATGTGAGGGAGGTCTCGGTGGCCGGTCGCGACGGAGGGGCCCAGTCACCGACGGCCGCTCCCACCGAGTGGTCGACGAGACCCATCCCCAAATTGACGTGCATCAGGACCTACATTTGAACATGGCACTCGAGAAAAAGGAGAAAACATGTTGAGAAAACTGAAGTCCTGGGGGTTCAGTGCGAACTTGTCGTACGCGCTCGGATTCCTGTCGGTCATCGGAAGCATCGTGGTGTGGTTCACCCAGGGTGGCACGGACGCCGGGGAAGCTGGTGCCGCGGGCGAACGCTTCGGCATCTTCGTCGGTCTCTGGGCACCGACCTTCATGGCGATCGGCAACGGCATCGACAATCTGCCCGACGACAAGTGACTCCCCGCGGTGCAGGGCCGCATCTGTCTCGTCAGAGCCGCAGCAGACTCAGGACGAACACCGCCACCGACACCGCAAGGACCATGACGGGAGCAACGAAGCGTTGGTACTTGGTCACTCCCGTAGTCAAGCAGAAACGTCGGGGTTTGTCTTGCCTTCCGGTCGACGCAATGTCGATGTCGTGGCTCTCCCCCGCGTGCGCGGAACACCCGGAGAACTCGACCGAAATCCCCTCGGTCGGCTCGTTGGGGTAGTCTTTGGCCATCGAATACCAAATCAGCGAACTCACTCCCCGTGACGTCGGGGCGGCCGTGCGGTTGCTCGAGGAACTCAGCTCGGTCCCTGACAGCGCGCCCGTAGAAATCGCCCAGTTCATCGCCGATGTCAACGAGGGTTCCGTTGTCGTGGTCGCGCATGCGCGCGGTGCGCTGGTCGGCCTAGTCGGTGCACGCGTCGCCGGGGACCGGGCGTGGACCCAGTTGGTTGCGATCCACCCGGAGTGGCGGAACTTGGGAATCGGCTCGGCACTCTCGGCGGGACTCGAGAACCGGCTCCTGCACCTCGGTGTTCGGCGGGTGTCCGCGCTCATGGGCCCCGGGCAAGTTGGTGAGCGGGCCCTGCTGAACAGAGGATTCACTCCCGTCGAGGGCCTGAGGTTGTACGAGAAGCGCCTCTCGATGGAGCCGAGTGAGATTCGCATCATCGACAAATGGGGAGGGCAGGTGCTCGACGGTGATCTCTGGGAGCAACTCTCGGGGATGGCTCGGGAGCGTGATCTGGTCGACCAACGAATCGTCGCCCCCTTGTCCAATCCGACCCTCGCGTCGACCGTCGGTTTACGTCTCCCCAGTGCGGTGCTCATGTTCGGTCCTCCGGGAACCGGCAAGACGACTTTCGCCAAAGCACTCGCCAGTCGACTGGGTTGGCCCTTCGTCGAATTGTTGCCGTCGAAACTCGCGAGCGGTGATGGATCTCTGGCGAATGAATTGCGGGAGTCTCTTTCCGAACTCGGCACGCTCGAACATGTGGTCATCTTCATCGACGAGTTCGACGAAATCGCCCCGGCCCGTGAGACCCGACCGGCAGCGGCCGGGGTCGTGAACGAACTTCTGAAGTCCATTCCCGACCTGCGTCAACGACCTGGAAAACTCCTGATCTGTGCGACGAATTTCGTGGAGGCGATCGACCCCGCAGTTTTACGACCGGGGAGATTCGATTTCCTGATCGGAATCGGCCCCCCGGATCGGGGTGCCCTGAACACCCTCTGGGCCCGCGCTTTGAGTTTCATGAACTTCGACGGAGAGGCCCCCACTTTGGAGTTGGCCGCCCGGTGCGTGGGTTTCACACCCGGCGATGTCGACCTGGCGGCGCAACGCGCCGCGGCATCGGCTTTCTCCCGGGCTCAGGTCGACGGTCAGACCCCGGTCGTCACGACCGACGACGTCATCATGGCCATCGACCGAACCAAACCCTCGATCACCGCGGAGATGCTGAACTCGTTCAACTCCGAGGTCGCCGTCTTCGAACGAATCTGAATCGACACGGTCCGGCTTCGCTGACCGTGTGCGGTCAGGTTCTCGGATAGCGGGAGCCGTCGGGGAAGTTGCCGTACAGCGGTCGGTCACCATTCGTCATCGAATCGACGAGCAAGTCGCCCCCGACGAAAGCACCCTTCCACGAGCCTCCACGACCTCCGAAGACTTCATCCCGGTCACCTCGCGAACGGGGTTTGTTGATACCAATCTTGAAGGCGAGGAGTTCCTCAGAAGTTCGCTCGGCAAAATCCGGATCGTCGGTAGCAACCGAGGCGACGAGGGCGCCGTTCGACACGTTCATCGCACTGTTGAACTCCGCCTCGGTGTCGACCAAGACGATGGAGTCGAGGGGGCCAAAAGGCTCGGCGTGGTGCAGTGACCACGCCGAGGGCGGCTCCAGCACACACGCCGGAGCGGTGTAAGCCGACGTGTTCTGACCGGGAACGAAACGACCGAGTGACAGGTCGGCATGAAGCAAAGGAATTCCGCCCGTGCTGATTGCCTCGTCGAATTGCGCCGCGAGACTCTCGGCTTTTCGTTGCTGGATCACCGGACCGAAATCGAGGTCGGGCAGGGCGTCCTCGTCGTTTGCCACCGCACACGGATGGCCGAAACGGAGTGACTCGACCACCGGGAAATACATTTCCAGGAACTCCGGTAGCAGGCGTCTTTGTACGACGTAGCGCGGATACGCCGTGCACCGTTGCTTGGCGTAGGCAAAACCCTTCCTGAGATGACCAGCCAGATCGTCCCACTGCGAGAAGTTCCAGACCCCCCAAGCGTTCAGACCCTCTTGTTCCAACACGTGTCGCTTGCGAAGGTCGGCGAGGCGCGTCGCGACCTTGCGCCCGTTGGTGCGTCCACCGACGAACACCAATGCTCCGAGTTCCGGCGAACTGATCAGGGCGTCACTCAGTTCGGATCCACTTCCCGACACGAGAGTCACGGGAAGACCGGCGCGGGCCATCATCGCGTGCGCGAGTGTGAGGGCATGGAAGCCGCCCTGCGTCGGTGTCTTGGCCACGACTGCGTTTCCGGCCAGCAGCTGCACCAACTCTGCGTGGACGAGGACGCTGAGGGGATAATTCCAGGAGGCGATGTTGGACACCGGACCATCGAGCGGGACCCGGTCGGCGAGTTGTCGCTCGATCTGAGTGAGATACCACTCGACGCCGTCCAGGCAACGGTCGACATCATCGCCGGCGAGTTTCCATGGTTTACCGATCTCCCACATCAACAGACCAGCGATCGTGTCCCGTTGCTCACGCAGCAGAGCCACCGACTTTTTCACGCGCGACATTCGCTCGTCGAGTCCCACTTTCGACCATTCTTTGTCTTGTTTCACGGCCAGGGCCATCGCGTGCTGCGCCTCGTCGGCCGTGATCGCGGGTGCTCCGACGATCTCCGAGCCGTCGACCGGAACCGTGTGAGAGCCGACGGTTCCACCTCGGACCCACTCCCCTCCGATCAGGTTCCTGAGGGACTGTGCGTCGAAGGCTTCGGGTGCCGCCGAACGAGCCCGGGCGAAGAAATCCGACCACGCTGATCCCGGTTTGACGTGAAGCACCACGACTCCAACCATAGGACCGGCGGACCAATTCTCACGAACCTGAATGACGTGTCCCAAAAATGGGACCGAACATCGGAGGGGATTTGGGGTTGGCCCCTGGGGCGCGACGACGTGTTCTCGGGAAAGGCCGTGCCGCGGGTCGCCTCCGAGTCGGGATTGATCGACCAGCATCTCCCCGTCTCACCACGGAGATCGCCGCGGACCCGGGGAGACTCATCGACGGCCTCCCGGGTCGGGAGTTTGGCTACAGGCAAGAACGCGCGAACACGATGGCTTGTTCGACCACTTCTGGCGGTACGACTCGTTCGGGTGGAGAAACGACTCGGGTGAGCGGATTCACCTGAAAACTTCCGTGACGGCTCTTCACCAAGACCTCACCATCGAGGAGGAGCATCAACTCGAAGGCGATCTGTCCATGACAGTCGATGATCGATGCTTTCGAGAGATACTTGTCAAGATCCATTGACCGGAATACCTCGCAGGTTGCAACGATTCTCCACCTCTTCGGATGCCGACGACGGCACGAAACGGCGGGCCTCCAGGATCGGGGGGAGGTCTCCGACGGCGCCGCGTCGGACGTAGGCACGCAGGGCCTCTTGAGCCGCGTCGTCGACCAAATCACCGAGCCACACCTTGCCCCGATCGTGCGTGCGCAGAACGACGACATTGGAATGTGCACAGGCATCGAGACACTTCACACGGTGCAGATTCCCGCCGGCCTCGGCAACCGCCTCTCGAAGTTCGATTTCCTGTCGGTGATGATCGAAATCCGGATGCTTCCTGTCCGTGCCGCAGCAACAGTCACGACACAAAAGCAGGGAGAGGCGGGTCGATTTCTGAGGCCGATGATCGCGGGTCACGGCCGCCCCCCGGCAGCATCTTGGAAATCCAAGGCGACGACCTCACCGAGGGCCGTCCCGCAGACCATCCGGAGAACTGACGGCGACCACGCCATCGCGCTCAGCGAGCGATAGGTGTGGTGACTGTGAAACATGGAGCTGCCCGTCTTCACGGGGCGCCACAAGCACACCGAGCCGTCGGTGGAGGCTGATCCGAGGACGGTGTCGTCCATCGGTGAGTAGCCGAGCCCGACGATCCGAGCCGAGTGGCCCACCATGCCGATCGGCTTGCTTCCCTTGGGACCCTTGCCCGAGAAATCCCATTCGGAAATCTCGTTCATCGCGGCGTTGGCCAAACGGAGGGAGTTCCGATTCCACGCGATGAGCGAGACCTTGGTGGCGAAACCCGTCATCTGAAGTTCGGACCCGTTGGCCACCTTCCAGACGTGCAGGGACGCGTCCTGATTTCCCGTCACCACCCATTTCCCGTCGGACGACGCCGCGACGACCAACGGCGCCCCCTTCCACGGGAAAGTCTTCACTGGCTTCGGAGATCCCTGCAGGATCGCCACACCGCCGTAGTGGCCGGCGAAGAGTCGGCGACCATCCCCGCTCCAAGCCACGCACTCGACCGTCGCCGCGAATTCGTCGTACTGCACCACCTTGGTTTCGTTCGGAGAGAGACGAACCACACGCCGTCCGACACCGGCTGCCACCTCGTCGCCGTCCGCCCTCCAGGCCAAATCGGTCGCCCACCCTTTGTGCCGGGCCTCGGCAACCAATGACCCAGTTCGATCCCAGATTCTCAGGGCTCCGTCGATTCCGCAGCTCGCCACGAACTGGCCCGAAGGACTCCACTTCGCCCGCACGACATCACCATCGTGCGCTTCGATGGTCCGAACGTCTCCTTCGACATCGACGATGCAGACGTGACCGGACACCGACCCCGCAACGGTGCACAGACCATCAGGTGACACGTCGACGCCGTTGACGTAGTCGGGAAGAACCGCCAGTACTCTCTCGGTCACCGAGACCGATGTCGTCAACGAACCAGACACTTACGAAACCTCTGTGTAATGTCGTCGCGGTCAAGATTACGTCCGATGAAGATCATCTTGTTCACACGGTCCTCGTCCTCACCCCAGGCTCGATCAGGCTGACCGTCGAACAACATGTGCACACCCTGGAACACGAAACGATTGTCGGAGCCCGACACATTGAGGACTCCCTTCATTCGAAAGATGTCGACTCCTTTTTCGCCGAGGAGCCACCCGAGCCAGTCGTTGATCTTGGCAACATCGACTTCTCCGGTTTCCTCGATGCCTACCGAGGTGATCGACTGATCATGGATGTGTTCGGAGTCCTCGAGGAATGTCGGCTCCACTTCGAGCACCCGTTGAAGGTCGAATGCGCCCACATTCAGAACCCAGTCGAGGTCGACTTTGCTCATGTGGGTGCGCACGAGAGAAGCCGACGCGTTGATCGACCGAAGGTGGCCCTCGACCTCGACAAGGTCCTCCTCGGAGACCAGATCGGTCTTATTCACGAGAATGCGGTCGGCGAAAGCGATCTGCTCGAGAGCTTCGTTTTCCACTCCCTCGGCCTTTTCCTCGAAGAGGTGCAGAGAGAGGTGTTTGGCATCGACCACGGTGACGATCGCGTCGAGGCGCAATTGAGCGCGGATTTCATCGTCGACGAAAAAGGTTTGGGCCACGGGCGCGGGGTCGGCCAGACCGGTGGTCTCCACGAGGATGTAATCGAATTTGTCTCGGCGCTTCATGAGGGTGCCGAGGATACGAATGAGGTCACCTCGAACGGTGCAACAGATGCAGCCGTTGTTCATTTCGAAGATTTCCTCTTCGGCGTCGATAATCAAGGCGTCATCGACACCCACCTCGCCGAACTCGTTCTCGATCACCGCGATCCGCTTCCCGTGGTTTTCGCTCAGGATGTAGTTGACGAGCGTGGTCTTGCCACTGCCCAAGAAGCCGGTCACCACCGTGACGGGTACTTTGTTACGGGTCGTAGACATCGCAACCTCCGAGGTTTTTTCTTTTTTTGAGAATTACTCTCATTATCTGGTAACCTAGCAGTCATGATCCACCAAGCCAAAACTCCCTGGTCCTTGTTCCCCCTCATCGGCGCTCTTTTGCTCGCCTCGTGCTCGTCCTCGTCGACCTCCGACGGTGACGCTTCGACCGACGGCGCGAAGTTGTCGGTGGCCGCAGCCTTTTATCCGATCGAGGAGATCGTGCGAGCCGTGTCCGGCGGTGCGGTCGACGTGCTCGGCCTCACCCCGCCGGGAGAAGGCGCCCACGACCTCGAACTGACCGCCAGTCAGGTGACCAGTCTGGAAGCGGTCGACATCATTTTCTACATCGGTGATGGATTCCAACCGGGGGTCGAAAAGGTGCTCTCCTCCTTGCCGTCGTCGGTCAAGAAGGTGGACCTGCTTCAGGACCTCAGCGTGCTCGACATCGTCCCCCAGTTGGAGGGCACCGAAGGTGAAACCGACGGCGAAGTTCTCGCCTCGGGCAAGGATCCCCATGTCTGGCTCGATCCGGCCAACATGGCGACGATGACACGCTCGATCGCCGCCGTCCTCTCCTCGGCCGAAGAACTCGATGCCGACACGATCTCGGCGGCGGCCGACGCCTACGTGGCCGAACTGGAGATTCTCGGAACCGAGTTCGATACTGGCCTCGCCAACTGTGAGAGCCGCGTCCTGGTCACGTCACACCGCGCATTCGAATACCTCGCCCAGCGGGCCAATCTTCAACAGGTCGCGATTGCCGGGGTGAACCCCGAAGAAGAGCCGTCGGCCAAATCCCTCGAGGCCATCGCCGAATTCGCGGCCGCCAACAACGTTTCGACGATCTTCTTCGAGACCCTGTTGCCCGCCGACCTGGCGAATACGATCGCGGACGAGATCGGTGCCACGAGCGATCTCCTCGACCCTATCGAGGGCTTCAGCCAAGAAGACCTCGATGCCGGGGCCTCCTACCTCGTGGCGCAGCGTGCCAATCTGGAGCGACTGCGTGAAGGATTGAAGTGCTCCTGAATGGACTGACTCTTGGACTCTCACACCGCTCCCGTTCTGTCCGTCGCTCACCTCGGCGTCTCGTACGGGTCCATCCGAGCATTACACGACATCAACTTCGACATCGGGGTGGGTGAGGTCGTCGCTCTCGTCGGAGCCAATGGTGCCGGGAAGTCGAGCCTCTTGAAAGCTCTCGCGGGCCAGATTCGACACACCGGTGATGTCATCATCGGCGGCCGTCACTGTCACCACCTCGAGCGTCATGTCGTCGGATACATACCCCAGGTCTCGTCGGCCAACTACTCGTTCCCCATCCGGGTCCGCGACGTCGTCCTGAGCGGCCGTCGTCGTTTCGGTCGGATGGGGCTCAGCCCCAAGCGCATCGACGTGGCAGCCGTCGAGTCCTGTCTCGAACAGGTGGGCCTGGTCGACCTGGCCGACCGACCGCTGTCGAACTTGTCCGGAGGTCAACAGCAGCGGGTCATGTTGGCCCGCGCCCTGGCTCAGGAGACGGACATTTTGCTCCTCGATGAGGCTGCCTCTGGCGTCGATGAGCGACGCGCGGACGCGTTGATCGACACCTTCGACATGCTGGCCGAGCGGGGAAAGTCGGTCCTGATCTCCAGTCACAACGTGGCATTCGTCAAGCGGCGCTTCAAACGTTGTATCGGAATCAACACCTCTCTTCTCACCGATGGAGATCCAAGTGAGGTTCTCGATGCCGACACCCTCAGCAATCTCCTGAGCAAATGATCGATTTCCTTTTCGACCCGTTCGCCTCCAGTTTCTCGCAACGCGCCGCCTTGGTTTGCCTTCTCGTCGCCGTATTGGCTCCGTCGATAGGGGTCTGGGTCATCCACCGTCAACTTTCGTACATGGCCGACGCGATGGCACACTCGACCCTCGTGGGAGTCGCATTGGCCTTCGCGTGGTTCGGACGGGGGGCGATTCTGCTCGGTGCGCTCGGCGCCGGGCTGACGGTCACTTTGATCATCGCCTTTTTCACCCAAAGGTCGACCCTGCCACGTGACGCCGTTATCGCCGTCGTCGCTTCGGGTTTCTTCGCGTCCGGAATCATCACCCTGAGCCGCGTCGACACCAGTATCTCGCTCAATCATTTGCTGTTCGGTCAATTGCTCACGGTCACGTCGACCGACCTGAAAATCATTTTGGTTCTCGTTTTGATCGTACTCGCTTACGTCGCGAGCAACTTTCGCGATCTGACCTTCGGCACCCTCGATCCGTTGCACGCCCGACAGGTTGGTATCGCCGTCGCCCGTCAGACCAGTGTGATCTTGGTCCTCATTGCGATGAGCGTCGTGGTCTGCATCAGCGCGATTGGCATCGTACTGACCGTCTCATTGTTGATCGGCCCCGCGCTCTCCGCGCGTCTCATCACGTCGACGATCGTGCAACAGGTTCTGGTGGGAAACGGACTGGCTTGCTTCCAGGTGTTCACCGGCTTCGTGGTGTCGTATCATCTCGACATCTCGCCCGGGCCCACCATCGCCGTCCTCGGCACGATCTTGTTCTTGCTGATCTACGTGGCGGCTTCACTCGTGCGCGCCGATCTGCGTATCACGCGTCATGCCCGTCATTAGGCGGTCCGATTCTCGGGCCCGGCGGGGGTAGGCCTCGGTCGTGGAACCTCGAACTTCGTCGACCATCGCGCTGATCGGGATCGTCACGGTGTCCGACCGGGCAAGTCGTGGCGAGTACGACGACCGTGGCGGCCCGGCGATCGAGCGGTTCCTCGAAACGCATCTGTCGTCACAGTGGTCGGCGATTCGGCGACTCGTACCCGACGAGGCACCGGAGATCGAGGCCTGCTTGCAGCAACTCTGCGACGTGGACGGATGCTGTCTCGTGGTGACGACCGGTGGGACCGGGCCGGCCGCCCGCGACGTGACGCCGGAGGCGACCGAGGCGGTAGCTGACAAGGTGCTGCCAGGCTTCGGCGAGCTGATGCGACAGGTGTCGCTCGCCGTGGTGCCGACGGCGATCCTGTCCCGACAGACCGCCGTCGTCCGTGGCAGCTCGTTGATCGTCAACCTGCCGGGGAAGCCGTCGGCGATCGACGACTGCCTCCGCGCCGTGTTGCCCGCGATCCCCTACTGCATCGACCTGATCGGCGGGCCGCGCCTCGAGACCTGCGGCGGAATCACTGCGTTTCGTCCGGGTGGCTCGGCGTGACAGAGACCGACGGCCTCGTGGGTCTCGGCCCGGCGGTGTGGACCATCGATGCCGGCGACACCATCGCCGACCTCGTCTGGTCGCCAACGGACAATCGTCTGGCGCTCGGTTGCTCGGGCGGTGACGTGATCGTGCTCGACGAGGCTGGGCTGGTTATCGATCGCCGGCTCCGACACCCGTCGGGAACGTCGTGTGTCGCGTGGTTCGGCGGCGACGTCGCCAGCGGTGGGGTCGACGGTTGGGTCGAGGTCGGCGGTCATCGTGAACGACTCGATGGCTGGGTGAGCGCGCTCGCTCCGAGCGACACCGGGCTTGGCGTCGCGCACGGACGACAGATCTCGATCCTCGGCGGCCCCACCAGCGAGCGGCTACCGGCCTCCGTCACACAGATCCGCTGGACCACAGGCCCCGGCGAGACCAACCGCCTGATCGCCTGCGGACACGGGTACGTCAGCGAGTTCGACACGACGCTGCAACACCGCGACGACGTGAACCTGCTGTGGGGTGGGTCCGTCGAACAGGTCGACTGGTCACCCGACGGGCGCTGGGCCGCCGCAAGCACGCGGGGCACGACAAACTACTTGTGGCCTCGCCCCACCGACTCCGTTGGCGGAGTGGTCGACCCGCAGGCCCACGTCCTCGTGCTGCCGTGCCCGGCAAGCGACGGACGACTCGTCCGGTTCGATCCCACCAACCGCTACCTCGGAATCGCGACCAGTGGAGGGCTCGCCGTGTTCGACCTCGACGAGGTCGACTCGATTGCCGGACCCTCGGGTCGACTGCTCCCGCTGTTCTGTCGCGTCCACGCATTCTCGTGGTGGCCACAGGCTCCCGTCGCCGTGCTCGGCGTCGCGACCGACTCCGATGGTGGCGGTCTGCTGGTCGTGCGATGCGACGAACAGGCAGCACCAGTCGGCGTCTTCGACCTCGGATCACCGGTCACGGGTCTGGCATGGTCCGGCGACTCCGCGTTCCTCGCCGCCGCATGCGCCGACGGCACCGTGCACACCATGTGTCGCGTCGAGGACTGGGACTGGCGCATCAACAGCGAGGGTTGGGACACCACGGACCAATTGTGACGGGTTCGTTCCCCGCCCATTCGCCGGTCACCGAGCCGTCGCCACTTCGGGTGCCGACGAGACCAGGGTGAAAAGAGCGATCCCGTCACCGGGTGCGACAGGGATAGGCGGGTGGTGTTGCTCGGCTTGGCGAACCGTCCCTCAGCGGCCGAGGTAGGCGAACCACTCCTCCTCGGGCCAATGCGACCGCAATTCCGCGGTGATGAAATCGCTCGTCCATCTCACCATCTCGATGAAAGAAAAATCTGCCGACATCACCTCGGTGAACGCCATCCCCTCGAGCAAGAGGGCCGCATCGTCGATGCCGAGTTCGACCGCCTCACCGGGGGTCACTCCGGCCAAGCGCATCTGCAGTTCGAACACCGCCTCGTTGTTCCATCGTGAAACCATGTTGCCCTGCATCAGTTGATCGGTCATGATTTCGAGAATCTCGAAAAGCGCTGACACGGCCTCCGGTTCGAAAACGATGCTACGTGGATTGATCATTCTGTGCCCCCGGTGTGAATCGAACACACGACCTGCGGTTTAGGAAACCGTTGCTCTATCCACTGAGCTACGGAGGCGGGGATGGTGCGAAATGTGGTGCGAAATTCGCCGACACATTTCACGTCTCCAAATAGAGGTTACTGAAGTGTGCTCAGAGTCGAAAGGCTACGCCAGCCTTCCCGCGAGCACCAACGCTGGACCTGACCGAAATCGTCGGATCTGCGACGATTCAACTATGACTCCACGAGTAGACCAGTCAGCAGTCAACTCTGCGACCCCGTCTTCTTTAGGTATCGCGTCTGGCACAGCCCACGTGTGCAAGAGCACCACCAATACGCCACCAGGAACGAGAACACGAACACACTCATCAAGTCCCACTGAACGGTCACTCCACAGTTGGATGTTGTTCACACTGACAGCAGCATCTTGCGAATGATCTGGCAATGGAATTGACTCTGCCGCTGCCCGCTCAACTTTCGTGAGGTGTTCTACTCCCACACGGTGACACCGAGTACGGGTACGTTCAACCATCACTTCTGACGGGTCAAGACCAATCACCATTCCGTTAGATGCGCGACAAGCAGCTGCGACTACTCCGACACCTGGTCCGCAACCGATCATCAAAACTTTGGCGTCAGGTCTCGGATTAACTAAATCGACTGCTGCATTCTCCATGTCCGCATTGCCAGTAGCCATCACTGTCGCCATGATCCGGCCGCCCCAGCCATCCCACGGCAATATTCGATTCAAGATGTCCACCACAGAATCGTGCCACGCCCGCGTTCCAAAAAACAGCGTCTCGCGTTCCAGACATTTACTGAAACCCCAGCCAGTACCCCATCAACATTGGAGTTCGGAATTACGCACCAGCCTCACGGAGGCGATCTGTGTTGGCGAGACTACCTGAGCTCCGAATGGAGCCATCTGACCGAGAATCGACACCTGAACGGATTTTTCCTCGAAAAAAGTGTTGGATTCGGCTGCCTTGCGTATCTATAGGGCATGAGAAACAACATCACAAACCCAGTCCGTCGGATCCTCGCCACTGTTGTGGTGGGCACAGCTGCCGCGCTTGCGCTTGCAGTCGCCCCAATCCAGGTGTCGGCCCAGCCTTTTGTCCAGCCCGCGAGCTTTATCACGGGTCGACTCGTCGACGCGTCAACCCATCAGCCGCTGGCAGGGGTGCGGGTCGCGAGCTACTCATACGACGATGATTCGACCGCGTCGGCGATCAGCGATGCGAACGGACGGTTCGTGCTCGCTCGAGTCAGCGGGGAGGAATTCGCGATCCAAGTCAGATCAAGCGCACGCCATTGTGGTGGCTTCGTGAAGGTGCTGGGGCGCGCCGCCGGTGCACCACTCAATGCAATCGTCACCACCCGAGATAATTCGAACACGTTCATGCCGGGTCACAAGGGCACGATCGGCGTCTTCCGCTTCGGTTCGCGCCACTGCGGGTGAGTGGACGTCCAGTACGAGACCACCCAGCCAAACGGTCGTCGAAACCAATAGCAGCTTGAGGCGACGTCGGGAATCGAAGGCGAATCAGAAGCCCCCTACCCCAACCTCACCTATTTGCCCGCATGCTCAGTGGGTTCGCGGGTAGTCCTAGGCGATCAGTCCTGCGTCCCCACTTTTGGCCGCTCAACCCGCCGTACCAAATCCTTGCCAACCCTCCGCGTTGGTTCTGGTGGGGTCTGCATAGACGAGATTGGCGTTGGTGAGGCACGACTGCCGATGGGCCCACCCTCCGCAGGTCTTGCTGAACGAGCCGCCAAAGTGATGGCGAATCTCATCGCCCCACGACAAGCAGCGCGCTGACGATCCCTAGTCGGCGAAGAAGAGTGCGCCGAGCATCACCATGGTGGCATCGGTCCATTGTTCGAGTTCGTCGGCCGGCAGATCGTTGTCGAAGGCAACGATGAGGCGTCCGAAGGTGAGCGCAGAGATGAAGTTGGCGAGCATGCGAGACGAATAGTTCTGCTTTGCAAATCCGCGAACTCGTGCCAGGTCGAGACTGCGAGCGAGATCCTTCATCATCTCGCCGTGCAATAGCGTCACCTTGGCTCGCAACTCGGGTCGTGCAATCGTTCCCGACAACACTGCTGCACGATGCAAACGTTCGGTGGTTCGTCGTAGGTCGGCTACGTAACGCGTGAGTTGTCGAAAGCGCTCTATGACTTCCTTGCGTGACTGCGAGGTGCGAACGATTTCGTCGATGACGCCGATGGTCTCCCGGTAATGACGCTCGTAGAGCACCATCAGCCCTGCAGCCACCAAGCCGTCACGACCGCCGTACTTGCCGTAGAGGGAGCTCTTGGAGACACCCGTTGCGCGCTGCAAGTCCTCGATGCGCAGTCCGCTCTCGCCGTGGGTAGCGAGGAGGTTGGCCGTCAATGCTTCGATTGCCGCAAAGTCAGGAGTCGTGCGCGGGCGACGTTTTTGTTGAGGCACCGGGTCTCAGCCTATGGAATCGGGCTTCAGCCGATGAAAAAAGAGCGTTTTCACTGCTTAGACGCGCGGGGTCCGTTGCGATAGCATCCTCCAGTAAATAAGGACTATTTTCCAAATCTGTCGGAATTCAGTTTTGGGCTGTAGGCCCTGAAATAGGACCAAGTTTCCACCACCCGGTGGGGAGGTCTGCAACGAGTCTCGGGCTGGAGGACTTGTCGATGACATCGCGGAGGACTGCGCGTCGCGTGCGGGTCGTCGCGCCCGCGATTGGGATCTTCCTCGTCGCAATGCCCGTCATCACATTCCTTTCTCTCGTGTTCTCTCGGGGAGAGGATGCAAAGGCGAGCGTCACCTCGACGACGTATAACTGGACCGGCAGTTCTAAGTCGTGGACCGTTCCATCTGGCGTCTCGCTGATCACCGTCGTTGCTTACGGAGGAGCCGGCGGTACGGGTGGTAACGACAAT